>JAESFN010000174.1_pt1 | contig 94345 bp, 77 predicted proteins | sample 9269411 | NCBI WGS metagenome assembly JAESFN01 (sample SAMN14505399, study PRJNA617100) | algae metagenome | isolation source: Iphinoe sp. HA4291-MV1 and co-occurring heterotrophs from trail next to... | place: USA: Maunawili Falls, Hawaii | collected 2009-07-25
AAAATTGGTATGAACTCCAAAGAAATTTATCTCTTCAAGTGGCTCGTGATTTTATTTTAGAACACCTAACACAGAAGTTGAACTTAACTGCATAGTATCAATGTTCTGTCAATGCGTAAGTTCTACCTATCTAGGATATTTACACTGCGATCGCTATGGAAGACCATCATTGGCGTTAGATTTAATGGAAGAATTCCGTCCTTTGGTAGTAGACGCGGTTGTGTTGTCTACGTTGAACAAGCAACTGTTGAAAGTTGAGGATTTTGTCACAGAACCTTTAAGTGGTGCTGTTTCCCTCACCAACGAAGGGAGAAAAACATTTCTGCGGCTGTACGCACAAAAGAAATTATCTGAGTTTAAGCATCCCGTTTTGGGACGCAAATGTCATTACCAAGAAGCGTTTGAACTGCAAGCGCGGTTACTGGCAAAATATTTAATGGGCGAAATCGAGAAATATCCACCGTTGGTTTTGAAGTAGGAGCAAAAAGTCGAATCAGCCAATGAACGTTGTTGTCTCCTACGATATTTCTGAAGACAAGCGCCGCACAAAAATCCACAGCGTCCTCAAATCTTACGGGCAGTGGGTGCAGTATAGTGTATTTGAGTGCCAGCTAACTGACACTCAATATGCAAAATTGCGATCGCGCTTGAACAAACTCATTAAGCCAGATACCGATAGCATTCGATTTTACTTTATGTGCGCCTGCTGTTTTGGTAAAGTCGAACGTATCGGTGGTGAACAACCTCGTGATGACACCATTTTCTTTGCCTAATGCGCGGATGGGTAGGTGTTGGAAAAGAGGTTTGGAAAAAAATGGCTGAACTTTTGACAGTACAAGGCTTTCGGGGAATATTCGCTCTTCATCCATCCGCGCTCCTTGTCTAGACCGAATTTCAGCCATTTGCCTGTCAAGCAATTTACTTTTTTTTATGCTATCATTAGTTTATCCGCGATTTAGAACCTTGAAAACTTTATATAGAGTAGCTCTCAGACTTCTGCAGTCGAAATTTCTCTTACTCCCTATTAGGGATTGAAACTAGCTTGCTCTGCCGCAGATCTTAAGAACTCCTGCCGTCGAAATTTCTCTTACTCCCTATTAGGGATTGAAACATCGCCTTTAAAATAGCCCGAAATTGTCTCCCACTGTCGAAATTTCTCTTACTCCCTATTAGGGATTGAAACTTTCTGTTTAAGTTGCACACTTAATACTTCTTCATGTCGAAATTTCTCTTACTCCCTATTAGGGATTGAAACGAGAAGTACCAGAATATTCCACAGCCAAGGCATAGAGTCGAAATTTCTCTTACTCCCTATTAGGGATTGAAACTTCTATTTCATCTTTTTTCAGATCGATAATAAATGTCGAAATTTCTCTTACTCCCTATTAGGGATTGAAACAAAAAGCTATGTTTGATGCACTGACCACAGGGAAGTCGAAATTTCTCTTACTCCCTATTAGGGATTGAAACCAGAATATAGCCTGCTTCCCCTTAATTTTTATAGGAGTCGAAATTTCTCTTACTCCCTATTAGGGATTGAAACCAGTGGAGGAAACTCTAGCGTAGCCTATTCTTCGGTCGAAATTTCTCTTACTCCCTATTAGGGATTGAAACAAGTTATAAATCATTTTTCTTTTCCTTTTTGTTCTCCACGTCGAAATTTCTCTTACTCCCTATTAGGGATTGAAACCATTTTTAAACTCATCTAAACACTCTGGACAGGGTCGAAATTTCTCTTACTCCCTATTAGGGATTGAAACTTTGGTGAAATGTAATCGCAGCAACAATCCTTCAATGTCGAAATTTCTCTTACTCCCTATTAGGGATTGAAACAAAATGACACAACTTGAAAAGCCAGCGATCGCGGTGTCGAAATTTCTCTTACTCCCTATTAGGGATTGAAACCCGAATTGATTCCCGCCACGATTCTCGCTTGTGCGCGTTGTCGAAATTTCTCTTACTCCCTATTAGGGATTGAAACGGTAAAACTACCGAAGAGGTTGACCTTGAATTTCGTCGAAATTTCTCTTACTCCCTATTAGGGATTGAAAGTTGATAGTTAGCTTTCTTGGCGTTGGAATACAAGTCGAAATCATGTATGTATGCGAGGTCTTCTTTGTACCACTCTTTCATCGGATGGGAACGTACCCAACTTGCTTAATGATTTCCTGTTCTTAATGGATTCAGATACTAGAGCTACTTGTCTATCGGATGGGAACGTACCCAACTTGCTTAATGATTTCCTGACCTTCTTTAGACAGCAACGTAGTGGCATAGGCAATTCCAGCCTTCTCATCGACTGAGCGATCGCGACGGAATACTATAAACAGTCGGCGAGTCATTGGGTAAGTGCCATCTTGAAATGCTTGTTCATTAACTCGCCTGTTCTCTGTAAAAGGTTGCACATATTGCTTGGTGTTAGCCTTAGCCAACGCAATGGGGCGGATTGTCTTCTGACCAATAATGAGTGGTCCTGAGCCGTAAGAGATGCCACCCGGTGTCATTGCAACCTTGCGAATAGCTGCGGTGAAATCGCGGACGATTTGCACATTGGAACCGATGTCGTCGCCCTCACCACCGAGCAATAACTTGAGCGCGCTGGTAGTTTTGGGGTCTAGACCGACAGGTACAATCGGTATGTTTGGTCCCCCCACCTGCTGCCAGTTAGTCACCTGACCCCTAAAAATTGCCTGGAGTTGGTCTACGGAAAGCCCAGGAATAGTCAGGCTCGGATGAGTGTAAAAGACGACCCCGTCAATGGCAACTGGTACCTGTTCCAAGGTGAAACCCTTGGCTTTGGCCTTGTTATACTCAGCATCTTCAATCGGGCGAGCAGACTGGGAAAAGCTCAATTCACCGTTGATCAGCATTTCGATACCCGTACCAGAACCAGGCTTGTTGTTAAGAGGCTCTGTGTAGCGCAGGCGAAATTCTGGGTGGGCACGGCTGATAGCATCCTTCATGACCTGGGAATTCATCGCTGCAAAAGTGTGAGCACCGCTGTAGTTGAACAGACCAGGCGGCACGTTTTGCACCTCCCGCATTGAATTATACAGTTGCAAATCAGAAACACGACTGTTCTTTGTTAGTGTCGGCTGCGACAGTAAGATTGGGTAATTTTTCCCAAAAAAATAGATGAGTCCTGCAGCAATGACTAGAATTGCCGGAACTAGAAATTTCACGGGGCGTGAAATAGCTTGCCACTTTTGTTTAAGTAAAGTCAGTATATGCTTGTCAACATCAGGGGGTAGAGTGGGTTGCTCGTAAGGGTTCTTTGGCTGGTTTGAGTATCTCTTTGAAAGATTGGCAGAGAAAATGGAGTTTAAAACCTGTAGAACTTCGTCTGCAGATTGAAAACGATTCGCAGGCTTTGGTGCCAACATCTGGTTAATGGTTCTCGTCAGCACAGGGTTCAGCTTCAGTTGTTCACACCACCATTGCAGCGTATTTTGGTTTAGCAACTGGTGGGGCTTTTTCCCCGTCATGAGCACAAGGGCTGAGACTGCTAGAGCATACAAATCACTATGAGGAGCTACTAATCCAAGGCGGAGTTGTTCATCCGGGGCATAACCCACTTTACCCAAACAAGTCAACGAAGTTGTGATATGATTTTGTCCTGCTCCTGTTAGTGTACTGACTTCGATCGCTACTTGTTTAACCCCCCCCATGTCAATCAAGACAGGAAGATGATCATCGGTACGAAGTATGATGTTGTCCAGTGAGATATCTCGATGAATGACCCCTCGATGGTGAAGATAACTGAGAACTGGTAATAAGCTTTGAAAGAGTTGCAAAATTTCTGTTTCATTAAAGCATTGACCTTGCTGTAAGCGTTGCTCAAGTAGCTCCTTATAGGTTGGTCCATCAATATAATCTACTACTAAGAAAATCTGCTTCTCTTGCCGAAATATTTCCCAGAATCGAGGAATTTGTGAGTGCTCAAGCTGGTGCAAGGTCGCTGCTTCTCGTTGAAACAATTCTTCTGCTTTTTTGAGGGCGGTAGTGTTCTTCATTATAGGCAGAAACTCTTTAATGACACATTTTTCACGAAACCGCCCTGTGTCTTCTGCTAAGTAAGTTCTACCAAATCCTCCCTGACCCAGTTGTTGTTGGATGATGTAGCGTTCACGGAGGAGTGTTCCAGGTTGCAATAGTTCAACCTCGTTTTCTGTTGGCGAGACTGCACCTACTGGCTGGGATTGTACTATTGGCACAGGCTCACCACACTGGTTACAAAATCTTGACCCTGCTGGAACTAAGTGCCCATTTCTACATACAATACTCATAATTGTTTCCAACACGGATTACTTAAGCATAAACCACTTTTGAAGCTAACTTGTAGTTCTTATTTGTTGCAATTGCCTGCCAGGATAACTATATTCTTACCTATTTCTGGTAAAGATTCTTGCCTGTTTTTTGTAAAGATTCTTGCCTGTTTTTTGTAAAGTTAAGTTTGCTTGACTATTACAGCGGTTTTCAATTGAATGGATTACAATTTAATTTTCTTGTGAGATGGGCGACACGAGCCGTCCTGGATTTAAGGCGGACTGTCCGGTCCACCCCACAAAAACTGTATTCAATACAACACCAGAACCGCTATAAAATTACTGAATCTTTTGTGAAAATATAGACTGCAAATAAGCAGCAATTAATCGGAAATGATAGACAAAGATGGTAACTTGCGGATTTCTTCGCGTACATTCATAAGGATTTTACCAAGATGATTGTGACCTGTTTCATCTACACCACAACCCCAGAAATAATCGGTTGGCGAGTTTTCTACAATCAGCTTGTTACCAGTTGTTAAAAGGATTTCTCTAATATCTGCATGCGTGAGAAACTTTTTGAGTACAGCTTCTCGCATCACTTGAGTTTTGACCTCCTCCCAATCTAAACGAATTTGGCGCGTGCAGTCGCGTCCTAGTGCCGCAGCTAGTTCTGGTGTCTTAGCATTATGAATGAGAGGTATAATCATCGCATCTGAGGTTCCAACAAACTTTTGAGCTTGATAATAATGCTCAACTGTTGACCAATAAATGTCCTGCATTATGATTCCATGAGGAGAAAAATTGGAAAAACAACCATAGGGCTGCCAAACCTTGTAAAAGTAAATAGTCATCTGAAAATTGCTCTTATATACATTAATATCAATCATCATCGTAGATACTAGCAAGAAGTGGTCTGCTTTGAATTCCGCCATAATACTTGTTTCAAAATGGAAGATTGCTTTCAAAACAGAATTCTATGGTGGTAGAACAGTCCGTTCGAGAGGTTGATAATGGAGGCAAGTTGATAATGGAGGCAAAAAGTGAAAAGAGTAAGCAACGTGTCCCGTTGATTGTTGCTGGAATTTTCCTTGGTCTAGGTCTTGGTGGGTTCTTTGATGGCATCGTACTGCATCAGATTCTTCAATGGCACCATATGTTGAGTAACGTTCGACCTTTGACCACAATCTCTAATATAGATGTAAATATGGTCTGGGATGGCTTATTTCATGCTTTTGATTGGATAATGACCGTGATTGGAGTGATGTTGTTATGGAGAGCGGGACAGCGTGAAGATGTTCCTTGGTTATCCAACATCTACTTTGGGTCAATACTTATGGGTGCTGGGTTGTTCAATGTGTTTGAAGGAGTAATTGACCATCATATTCTTGGCATACATCATGTCAAACCAGGACCAAATCAGTTAGTCTGGGATTTGGGATTTCTCGCTGTCGGTGCGCTTCTTGTTATCATTGGCTGGATAATGATACAAAAAAACGGTAAAAATGAGGAATTATGAGTGCTAAATGTAAGAATGAATTGCCCTCACCCTTACCCTCTCCTTTGGGAGAGGGTAAGGGTGAGGGCAAAATTCTAAAAATCATTCCTCAATTCAGCAACGCCAAAAATTTTATAATTCATAAATTGTACTATGTCTGCAGATGCTTTTGAAAAAACAAGCTGGGTTTGGCAGGCTTCCCAGTTTCAACAACAAGTTGGAGAATGGTTTGAGTACCAGTTATCTCGCTTTGATTGGGCTTTGTCAGAACTCTCACCTCAGTGGTCAATTAGTACCTGGGTGCTTGAGTTGCTGAACTTTATTTTTTGGCTGTTGCTAGGGTTATTTCTGGTTTGGCTTGGTTGGCGGTTGTGGCCCAAACTTCGCCCTTATTTTGATTCTTGGCTGGCTGGAGCTAACAATTCCACAAATGTTAAAGCAAAAACTACAGAAAGTGAGTTATCTGTAGCTCAGTGGTTGACGCGATCGCAAGAATTTTCCCGTCAAGGTCATTACCGTCAGGCATGTCGTTATCTTTACTTCGCGATGTTGCAGCACTTGCATGAGCAAGGAATTCTCCCTCACAAATCTAGCCGTACAGATGGAGAATATCTGCAATTACTACGAATGTCTGCGACTTCAATGCAACCTTATGAGACTTTGATTACTACTCACGAGCAATTGTGTTTTGGCAATACTGAAATCTTGTCAGAAAATTATGAGCATTGTCAACAAGCGTATCGGGAGATTTCCAAAACATGAAACGCTCAAACCATCTTGCTTGGATTGGGGCGATCGCTTTGGGGGTTATGGTACTACTCACTTTCTTCGCCGCTCCAACCAGTAGTAATATAAACAGTGGTTCCACCTATAACCGCGCTCCCGATGGTTACGGCGCTTGGTATGATTATATGGAAAAGCGAGGAACGCGCCTTAAGCGGTGGCAAAAGCCTTTTAGTGATTTAAATACAGAAAAACGTCCCATTACTCTATTACAAATCAACAGCCAACTAGGAGAGCCTGGGCTGTATGATGAAGAGGCGAAATGGTTAGAAAAAGGCAATAATTTGGTTATTTTAGGTGTGGGCGATCGCGTCACAGCTGCAGACTTTACCACCATGCAAAAATCTCCTACAGGAGATGTCAAAATTGAGACGCGAAGACGGCGACGACTCGAAGCTCAAGAAAAGGTTTCTTTAGGCGATCGCTTTGGTGCTGTTGTTTGGGAAAAAAATTACGGTCAAGGAAAAGCTATTTTTTCTACGACTCCTTATTTAGCTGCCAATGCCTACCAAGATTATCAAAGTAATTTTCAGTATTTATCAGATTTAGTCAGTCAAAAAGGTCCTTTTGTTCCCAATTCCCATTTGTATCAATATTAAAGTGAAACGGTATAACCTCATCTGTTGCCACAGATGCTATAAATAGCAACTAATGAATGATACTAATCCTGTATTAAATCGCCTTAATCAAGAGCAGCGCTGTTGGAAGCAATGGAAGAGATGCAGGTGACGCTGGATGGTGAAAGTTTGGCATTACCAGAGTTGTTTTGGGTGATTGCAACGCAAAATCCTTTGGAATTTGAAGGCACCTATCCTTTACCAGAAGCACAATTAGACAGATTTTTGTTTAAACTCGTGGTAGAGTACCCAGACCAAGCTGCTGAAAAGCAAATGTTACTCAATCGTCAGGCGGGATTTGCAGCGCGGCGCTCAGATATTGCTCGTTTAGAGCGAGTTGCAACAGTAGCTGAAATTTTGGAGGTGCGACAAGTCGTCAGAGAAGTGAAAGTTTCTGAAACAATAATTGATTATTTGCTGGCATTAGTAAGAGCATCACGGCAATATCCTGATTTAAGTTTAGGTGCATCTCCTCGTGCTGCTGGTTCTTGGTTGCAGACATCACAAGCAGCAGCGTACTTAGCTGGACGAAATTTTGTCACCCCGGATGATGTTAAAGCAGTTGCACTACCACTGCTACGTCATCGCTTGATTTTGAAACCAGAAGCAATGTTGGATGGTGTACAAATTGATGCAGCGATCGCGTCAATATTAAATAAAGTACCAGTCCCAAGATAAAAGTTTCCTGAACTCAACGGTTGCGAAACTCACACGTCAACAAGCATTGGACGGGATTGAATTGAGGCTGTCTTGATTCCATACATAGTCTTTCATGTCGCTTGGCCATGATACTTCATCGGGTGTGGCAATTTCTAGGGTGCTGGAATTGAGTTTGTTATATAAGCTAGCAAAATCACCAACTTCAATCTGATTTTTTTGAAAGGTTTGGTGAAGAAGTTCGATTGTAAACATCATGTTATGGGCTTCAAAGCTACCTTCAGGAAACAAACGCGGAAATATCAAAAATTTTATATCGTCTCGTTTTTGCTTAATAGCTCTTTGGGGTGTGATGCCAAATTTCTCTGGTAATGGATCGCCTTGAATGAAAACCATAATGTAATTTGGACCTCGTACCCATTTTCGATAGCCATTTCCGAAGGTGAAGATATTGATGAGTTGACTACTACGCTGTTCCCACTTCTTTTCTTGAATTCGTCGTTCTACAAAGTCAAACACCCTAGCGCGTCCACAAATAAAGTTCATTTTAGCAAGTCTAATAGCTCTAGCCAAAAGAATTGTGCCAAGACTATCGCCTGATAAATTGAGAGCTATCGAATTGTTTACGGCATAAGTAATCACAGTTGCTGCATTTTCAATGACTGGACTACCAGATAAACCAAGATAGTCAAGAACTGCATTAACCCAGTCAAGGTATCGGTTAATGAAAGGGATAATTGGATGTTGTTTAAGATAAGAGGAGTTGTTCATATTGGCGACGCCAGTTAAGAGAGTATTAGCGTACCTACGGCTCCTTTTTGAAGACTCTGACTCACGCTGTCCCAGCCCAGAGATAAAAATTGCAAAAAGTTCGCGCTTATCGTTTTCTGGATAATAGGTGATGTAAGATGTAATCGTGGTGATTGGGTTAACAGATGCCATCACCGAATCAAAATCAAAAACCTCTTCGTTACCTGGATTTTGGAATTGTCCATCAAATTTTTTATCCGGGAATAGAGCTTCAAGAGGCCAGCGCCACCAGGGAGATGTAATCTGTTTTGCCTGATTTGAGATCTTCATAAAAGACTTTTCCTTTAGTTTCGACACTTTTGCTATTGAAAAGTCTGAAACGCTTATTAATGGCATTCTCCCACAAATAGTGTATCTTCACCGACTACATATACTGGTAAGGCGATCCCGTGTGGCGATTAAGGGGTTTTTGAAGGAAACCCCTCTCCCCAAATCAGAGATTTAGGGCACTCTTAAGCATGGCTTGGGGAGTCCATGCTACACTACGTTCCGTATGCCCTTCTCCTGTCGGAGAGGCTACGCCAACGGGCACGCTGCGCGTATGGCTTCGGCACGCTCTGCGCTTACGCAATGACAGATTAGGCTTTTGAATACAACTTGGTATGAGTTCCTACTCTGTGGTTCTGAGTTCTTTTTTGTTCAAAACGTGAAAAAATTATTGATATTAAAACTAACTATATCATTATCAATGTCCAAGTTAACTTATCTTAAACTTGCGATTGCTGGTAGCGTGCTACTTTCATGTGTTGTCAATGCTGAAATACCTATTGCCAGTGCTCAATCTAAAAAATGTAATGCCGAGTCAGTCTCAATTTCAAGAAGTGGCGAAGTAGCCACAGAAATTATATTTATCAACCAGCGCAATCAGCCAGTAGAGGTTTATTGGCTTGACTACTCAGGCAACCGGAAGTTCTATAGCTCAATCCAACCAAAAAAGAGACTTACTCAAAGTACCTATGTAACTCATCCGTGGGTAGTTACAGATACTCAAAAAAATTGTCTTGGTGTTTACTATCCTGACGGACAACGTCGCATAGTAGAACTTAACTAAAGACAAGTCAATACATCCACCGTCGCCAAGCACCCGTCGCCAACGTGTGCATAAGTTGATTTTGCTTGCACCTAGTTAGAGATAAGTAAACACACTTAACTTAAGCCCCGTCTGTTCCGTCAAACAAGCGGGGTTTTTAATTCCTCTATCGTTGTCTCCGATGTACCCCTTGCCTGCATGACCATACCATTAGTCACATCTTTCTTAACAATCTTGAAACCCTTGCTATACAAAGTTTCTAAAGACTGATATGATGTCCGCCAAATCACCAATAATATAAATCAGAATGCATTTGAGTGCGATGGGCTTTCGCCCCGCCGTAGGCGATCGCCTCGAACAAAATGTATCTATTTTGGAGATATCTACTTTATGCTTGAACAAATGCTTCCTTCTAAACGAGTTCACTGGGAATTGCGATCGCTGCAACTTTTGGCTTCTTTATCAGCATTCAAGCAAGTGTATTGATAACTTTGCTGTTTGATGTTACCGTGCTGGGATTAATGTTTGTAGATGGTTTGCGAATTCGACAACATCGCGTGCAGATGATACGCGAAATACCGTCACGATTGTCTATTGGACGAGATAATCCAGTTTTACTCAAGATAACATCAGGGAATACCAACGCTATCATTCAAATCCGCGACGACTATCCAACTGGTTTTGGAGTGTCTTTACCCGCACTACGCGCCACTGTTCCTAGTAACAGTACTCAAGAACTCACCTATACCGTCCACCCCACACAGCGCGGAGAGTTTTCTTGGGGGGATATTCAGGTTAGACAACTTGGTGCTTGGGGATTAGCCTGGGATGATAGAAAGATTATTCAAAGTCTGAAAGTCAAAGTTTATCCAGATTTATTGGGGTTGCGATCGCTCTCTATTCGCCTGGTACTGCAATCATCAGGAGTGAATCGCCAATTTCGCCAATTCATTATTGGCACAGAGTTTGCTGAACTCCGGAACTATCGCACTGGTGATGATTTGCGGTTTATTGATTGGAAAGCAACTGCTCGTCGTGTAGGCGCTTATGGTGCACCACCGTTAGTTAAGGTACTCCAAAGCGAACAAGAGCAAACCTTGCTGATTTTGTTGGATCGGGGACGGTTAATGACTGAAAGAGTGCAGGGTTTGCAGCGATTTGACTGGGGTTTGAACGCCACTTTGTCCTTAGCTTTGGCAGGATTACATCGAGGCGATCGCGTGGGCGTGGGTGTCTTTGATCGCCAAATGCACACATGGATTCCTCCAGAACGCGGTCAACATCATCTAAGTCGCCTTATTGACCGCTTAACTCCCATTCTACCAGTGTTGCTAGAATCTGATTACGTGGGAGCGGTGACAAGTGTTGTGCAGCAGCAAACTCGGCGTTGTCTTGTTGTGCTCATAACTGATTTAGTTGATGTTACTGCCTCTAGTGAACTTCTGGCAGCACTTTCTCGGCTCACACCCCGCTATCTACCATTTTGCGTCACCTTACGTGACCCTCTGGTTGACAATTTAGCACAGATCACCACCTCCCCTCAATCCCTGCCTTTCCAAAGTGGGGAAGTGACAGCTGCTTACACTCGTGCTGTCGCCCTAGATTTATTGGCGCAACGACAAGTCGCATTTGCTCAGCTCAAACAAAAAGGTGTTTTAGTGCTGGATGCTCCAGCCAATCAAATAACTGACCAATTAGTTAATAAATATTTGCAACTCAAAGCGCGGAATTTGCTTTGATACCGTTTCACTTTAAGGTTGATACAAATGGGAATTGGGCAAAACGAAACCAGCCAACAAGTCTAACTGGGGTAGTAAGCTGCTGGCTGGTCAGAAAATTAGCCGGAATAAGGTTAAGCACAAATGCTCACCTGGTCAATTGACACTTTGGGAGCAGTGCCAGCTATCCGAATGCCCGGAAGTGGCAGAAGTGGTAAAGAAGTTTGTCCAAGCTAATAGAGCGTTTGACCATCGTTGCATTTTGGAGGTAATATAGGGTAGAAGTTTGTCCAAGCTAATAGAGCGTTTGTTGGGACTACTCTTTGGGACTACTTTGTCCAAGCTTAAGAGCGTTTGACCCAATTGCATTTTGGAGGTAATATAGGGTAGAAGTTTGTCCAAGCTAATAGAGCGTTTGTTGGGACTACTCTTTGGGACTCGACCTAGGGTTGGATTTCTGATGGTTCTCGAGATAAACTGGAAAAATCAAAAAGATAACCATTAGTAGTATCCCTATATATTAACGGATACACCGGGAAACCATCACTGTCCACAGCACCCGCATACACCAATTCCCCACCCCACACTGCCCGCAGATCCGACTCTTCTAACTCCCCATAGTTGGTTTCTTGGTTTTGGTTAGACTGTGCCTGGGGGAATTTCGTTTTGGTATTCATTGTTTGTTGAGTTTTTTGTTTAAGTAACTCATACATCGTATCTTAAAAATTGTATATTGGCTAACAAATTTTTGCGATCGCCCTTGGCTACTAAATTATATTCACTCATTTATGAGCGATCGCCCTTGGCTACTATATTCACTCCGTAATGAGCGATCGCCCTTGGCTACTAAATTATATTCACTCATTTATGAGCGATCGCCCTTGGCTACTATATACACTCACCCATGAGCGATCGCCCCTACTACCTGTCATAAGGCGGTTGAGAATTCCTGAAACCTTAATAGGATTGAAAATAATGGGATAGAGTAGCAAAGTTTCTCACATTTCAACGTCAAAAGACAATTCATGCATAGGATAAGTTCTATCCGAATTTAAGCCTGTGGACTGGTTTGATGCCGACATCTCCAGGGTGAAGCAGGAAGCAATCCGGGCAGTGTCTAACAAAGTTCATCTTTGTCTAGCTTTGTCCAAGTGTTGTGGAACGGAACAGAGGAGAACAGAATCTCATAAAATCTCACTTTTGCAAGAGATCTATTGCCCCTTGCCCCTTGCCCCTTGCCCATTGCCCATTGCCCATTGCCCCTTGCCCATTCCCTATTTCCTGTTCCCTGATTTAAGCTTGCGACTACAATAAGCCACCAAAAGCATCAATAATCCCATACCAACAAGATATTTCAAAGGTTCTGGGACACTGGGATGAGGAGAGAAAAAACCTTCAATAATACCAGCAATAATCAACATTGGGACAATACCAAAAACTAACTGTACCGCCTGAGAACCGTATAATTTTAGTGCATCTGTACGGCGATATTTACCAGGAAATAAAACAGCTCTTCCAAGTAAAAAACCAGCACCACCTGCAAAAAAGATAGCAGGTAATTCTAGGGAGCCATGCGGAAAAACAAATGCCCAAAAAGGATAAGCAAGATGATTTTGACCGACTAAGGTGGCAATAGCACCAATCGACAAGCCATTAAAAACCATTAAATATGCTGTAAAAGCTCCTGCAGTGATTCCACCAGCAACAGCACCAAAGGATACTGATAGGTTATTAATCATGATACCGCTAGACGCTAGGGGTTCAACGCCCACAATAGAACCCATCCACAATTTATGCTCGTCTCGTACCAATTTGACCAGGTTTTCTGGAACTACGATTGACAGAAAAGTTGGATCTTGCCATGCATACCACCAAGCAATGATCACTCCCACTAAAAATAAGGCAATGGCAGTAGCGGTATATGGGAATGTTTGTTGCACTACGGCTGGTAATCCCCATCTGTAGAATTGCACGAGCGCTTTCCACTCTTGTCGTCGTGAACCTTGGTAAATTTGAGTATAGCCTCTATTTGTTAATAAATGTAAATTTTGTACTAATACACTACCCAGTTGTTGGGTACGAGCGCGAGCCAAATCTGCTGCTACTGAACGATACAAACTTGCTAATTCTCTAATTTCTGCTGATCGTAGAGACTTTAGTCCTTTTTTCTCTATCTGCCTTAATAAAGCGTCCAATCGCTGCCAATTTTGTTCTCGCCGCGCAATCCATCGTTGAATATTCATAAATTTTAGGAATACTGAGTATTCACTTATTCTAGAAATAGCTTCACACTCATCGCCCTACTTTACAAGAGAGACTTAGACATCATGTCATATAATGTTGGTTCTCCTGGTCCAATACAACCTCTGAGTCTTGGGAATGTTGTCAGTGCTGGGTTCCGATTATATCGCTTTCATCTTAAGGACTATTTTCTACTAGCTTTGAAAGCTTATGTATGGGTCTTAGTTCCATTTTATGGGTGGGCAAAGTTTTATGCTTTATCAGCGCTCATTTCTCGATTGGCTTTTGGTGAATTGGTGAATCAACCTGAAAGTATGACGTCTGGTCAGCGTTTCGTCAATTCTCGGTTGTGGCAGTTTTTGATTACGATGCTGTTGATGTTTCTTTTAGTTGTAGGAATTGGTTTCGGTGCTGGAATTTTATTTGCTATTTTTGGTTTTTTATCGGCAGTGCTATTTGGGGGGATAACTCAGCAAGGAAATGTAGGTGTATCTGTTCTCATAGCTTTGCTCATTGTAGCGGTCAGCATTGTTATATTAATAGGACTTTTATGGTTGTTGACGCGTTTTTTTTTGGTGGAATTGCCGCTTGCTATTGAGGATAATGTTGATGGTACGTCAACAATTAGTCGTAGCTGGGAGTTAACTCAGGGTTATGTCTGGCGGGTTCTTTTGATTTCGTTCGTTGCTTTTTTGATTACACTACCTATTCAAATTGTTGCTCAGATTCTTACCACTATTATTCGGTTGAGTTTTGCGCCTTTATTAGAGCAAAATTCATCAGTTTTTAGTCCCATTGTTTTTATGTTAAATTTAGCTTTAAGTTTTGCCATTGGAGCAGTCATTTTACCATTCTGGCAAGCAATTAAAGCTGTTGTTTACTATGACCTGCGGAGTCGTCATGAGGGGTTAGGCTTGAAATTACGCGACCATGAGATTTAAACGCCAGCAGAAAAATTGCTATGCATCTCTTTAACCGTGTTAAATTCAACACACCCGAAAGTGTAGAACTGGAATTTACCCTTGCGGGAATTGGTAATCGCGCTTGGGCATTACTCATTGACTATCTCGTTTTGAGTGTGATTTTGGTACTGTTCTTAATTGCTTGGACAACGGTTTCCAGTCAACTAATTGATTTTTGGAAATCTCTTTTTAGAGATAGAGTCGCTTTTTGGTTGCAGGCGATGGCACAGAGTGCCCGCTTCGCGATCGCATTCCTCATTAGCTTCGCTATTTACGGAGGATATTTTATATTTTTTGAAACTCTATGGCAAGGTCAAACCCCTGGTAAACGCTTGACGAAAATTCGCGTAGTGCGAGATGATGGTAGACTGATTGGTCTGCAACAAGCAACGCTACGTGCTTTACTGCGACCATTTGACGAGGTTCTGTTTATCGGAGCTTTTCTTATCATGTTTAGTAATCAGGAAAAGCGTTTGGGTGATTTAGCTGCTGGCACAATTGTGATTCAAACTCAGACACCCACTACATCAACGACTTTGACAGTTTCAGAACAGGCAAAGTCTGTAAGCGACCAATTGCTACAAATTGCCGATTTGTCAGCTATGTTACCTGAAGATTTTGCCGTTATTAGGGAATATTTGCATAGACGCCGTGCAATGTCAACAAAGGCAAGAGCCTCAGTAGCTCTGCAATTAGCTCAGGATGTCAAAGCTATTATTCACTTAGAAAACATACTAGAAGCTGTCACCCCAGATGTATTTTTAGAAGCTATTTATCTTACATATCAAAAATTTTCAAAAATCTAAAATTGGCCAGTCTGGTTTGCGATAGTAGCGCGTCATGTCATCAAACTTTCGTAGTTCGGCACGGTGTATAATCAATTCTGGGGAATTCTCTATCCATTGCTGACTCAACTGAGAAAGCATTGTAGTAAGGTGATCGCGATCTAGATTGGGCGCAATCTCTCCAAAATAGCCCAATGTCACATGACCTGTGAAGTGATAATGTTGCTCAATCCCCAATGCCATCAAGTTGGAATTTTGATAAATTGCTCGACGCAAGTTAACAATTTGCTCATAGCAGGCTTCATTTTGAGGTACCAAACAAACGCCTATAGCTCTTGGCATCACTATTAGTCCTTGTACTTCCCAGCGAATGGGGTGAGTTTGCTGCTGCATCGATTGTTGATACTGCTGAAAGATGTCTACAAAGCAAGAGCGTAGCTGTTCTTCAAATTGTGGATTCTTTTCGCAGGCGTCATAGTATGCACTATCCCAAATTATGTCCGCCAAAGTTAAATGAAAGCTACTAGGAGGTACAAGCACAATCCAATCTGAGTTTACAGATAGCCGTAAAAGGTGCTGTTGGTAATCCTGTAAGTGTGCGTAGAAAGTAGAGTTGTCTGTTTCTTCTTCCCAAGGTGGGGTCATAATTGTATAGCCAGGAAAAGGTGCTGCTTGCCTTCCTTCCTCTGAATGCGGCTGAAATTTAGAAGATGCCTGGATATGCTGGACTTGAGTTCTGCACGCTTCTGGTAGCGTCATCCGCACTAAACGATTTAAGTAAGTTTGATATTTGTCGTCCAATGTTCATATCCTCGAACTCCACGCATATTGATTGTAGGCAAAATGACCCGCATTGAATCAGCGATTTAAAAAGTATTTAGCTTTTTGGAGGTGGTAGGGTGATGATGAGGATGAAGGAGACAAGAAGGATAATAGGGATGAGGAAGAAGAGTGAGGTTCGCCTATGCCAGTCTACTTTTACTGGGGCGAGGATGATTTTGCAATGGAAAAGGCGATCGCTCTTATGCGCGATCGCGTTCTAGATCCCCTATGGACAAGTTTTAACTACACAGTACTGCCTCCAGATCTACCAGATGTGCCGATCCAAGCATTAAATCAAGTGATGACACCACCTTTTGGTGCTGGCGGACGCTTGGTATGGCTTGCAAATACGACTCTTTGCCAGCAATGCTCAGACAATGTGTTATCAGAACTGGAGCGAACTCTGCCAGTCATCCCCAAAGATTCATATTTATTGCTCACGAGCAGTCACAAACCAGATGAACGCCTCAAGTCAACCAAAATTTTCAAAAAATTTGCCGAATTCCGAGAATTTTCTTTAATTCCGCCTTGGAAGACGGAACTACTGATGCAGTCTGTCAGTCAAGCTGCTCAAACAGTAGGAGTAAAATTAACTCCCAAGAGTGTAGAAATGTTGGTTGATGCTGTAGGCAATGATACACGTCTTCTCTACAACGAGTTGGAGAAATTACGGCTTTACGCGCAAAGCAGTAATCAACCTTTGGACACAGACGCCGTTGCTCAGTTAGTCCGAAATACATCTCAAAATAGTTTACAATTAGCAGCAGCAATCAGAACAGGGGACACAGCTAGAGCTTTAGCGATATTAACCAATATTATTAATGCTTGTGAGCCTCCTTTACGAATAGTTGCCACGCTCATTGGTCAATTTCGCACTTGGTTATGGATCAAGCTCATGATAGAAAGTGGTGAACGCAATCCACTCTTTATTGCCAAAGCTGCGGAGATAGGTAACCCGAATCGCATTTATTATCTACAAAAAGAAATTCAATCTGTCTCTGTAGAGCAACTTATTGCCACCTTACCCATACTGTTAGATTTAGAAGTTAGTCTCAAACAAGGAGCTTCAGAGATGTCAATACTACAGATTAAAGTCATAGAACTTTGTCAAGTATGTCGAGGAACTTAATAAGAAAAACAAACATTTGATTGTTTGAGTGTTTTCTGGAACTTCTCACTCCTAAAATAATTCACAGTGATTAACATATCCCGACTGTAGCTGTTTCATAAAACAAATGAGAAGATATTACCATCGCTTTTTCCGACTTAGTCTAATTCGGATACTTTCCCAATCTTTATTTGTAGGTGCTATTGCAACTGCAAGTTTGGTTTCTAGTGCTTTAGTGTTGAGTGCAAAAGCCGATGCTCAAAGCCCACAAGCAGTTAACTCTAATGAACTGAGAAACTACGCTAGAGCGACATTAAAAATAGAACCGGAGCGTCAACAAGCCTTTGACGAAATAAAAAAAATTATGGGGAGTGGGGAGATTCCCAAGATTTTGTGTAACGATAACAATAGCTTAAATGGTCTTCCTGGCAAGGCAAAAGAGATTGCTGTCAATTACTGCCAACGCTATCAAAAAGTTGTTGAAGCTAATGGTCTGACTATTGATAGGTACAACACAATTACAACACAGGTACAAAGTAATGAAGATTTAAAACGACGGATCTACAATGAATTACTTCGCATACAAAAAGAATGACTTCGCATACAAAAAAATCTTGAATCTCGGTAGGTAAAATTGAAAAAAAATAAAAAATCTCCTATAAATAATTGATTCTCAAGTTGTTTCGATATAGGACTCCTATTTGATTTTTGAAAAAAACTCAGTACACCTTTATTCCTTCTTCCCTGTTAAGAGTTCCCTGTTAAGAGTTCCCTGTTCCCTGTTAAGAGTCTCTACGAGTGATTCAAGAATCAAATCGGATTGCTATATGAATTATTCATAGTTAATAGTTTGCTCTCAACCTCCCCAACCCAACACTGCGTAGGTTTTGGAATATAGGGGGTAAAATCAGGGGAAAAGTGTTCACGTTGCTATTACGAGAACAAAAAGGCTTATACCTTCGATTCTACACGCATCACCACTAGATTGTTCACCTGACACTCACCATTCGACGAGGCGCGGAGCCAGCGTCCAGTGCTGAGGGTTATAGCAGTTTCTCCCGTCACTCCGCTGCAATTTTCTTGTAAAGCCCTTTAATAATTTTAATAGTGAAGTGCATATATGTGTATAAAAATATGTATATAAAAATGTCACACTGAGTGTTATGCAGAAAAGTAGCGTCTCATGGAAATTTTACCTTTTGAGAAGCCATGAGAACTAGGCAACTTCGCTTTGCTCAGAATGACATTTTTGTAACAAATATCCCGTTTCTGTATTAAGTACACAATAAACGATTCTAATGTCGTAAGAAAGTACCCTCAAGGGTACTCTTTTTACGAATAATTGATTTGTGAAAATACCGAAAAAATATAAAATTAAAGGAATTTGAACATTTGAACTCGTTCTTGTAATTGAAATTCAACTTTTCACATATGAATTATGATTTCTAGAAAAGCTTAATCCTCACAACTTAAAAAAGCTTGTCGCTTTGTATGAATATTTCTCATATGCTTTTTCACCGTATTTAAAGTAATGTACAACTGAGCAGCAATCTCTTTATAGCTAAATTTGGCTCGATAAAGACACCAAATTTCTGCTTCTCGTGGTGTCAATTCGTATTTTTTGACTTCAGCAAGTGCAATATTTTTCAAAGACTCATATCTATTTTCAATTATAACTAGTAGATAAGAGCGGTTAAATCTTTCTAAATTTAGCCATCTCGCACGAACACGAAAAATTTTTGACCTATCTACTACAATCTCATTAGAGAGAATTATAGCTTTATTGGGCAAAAGGCTACGATTCTCTAGCAATGTTTTGCAAAGACGCCAGATAGCAGGTGGTATAAAATTTGAACTGGAACTGTCTTGATTAATTTGAGAAAAAATACTCAAAGCAGATGTGTTTGCATAAATCAGTTCGCCCGTCTCGTTCAAAAGTAAGATACCGTCTTGTAAGCCTTCAATCACTTCTTGGAAAAAATAAGCTCGCTGAGACTCACTCAACTCAATGTTATCTAGCTGTTGTGGTTGAACTGGTGTTTTTGCCGACATTGCCGAGATTTTTGTTACGGTTATCATGAAAGATGCTTTATTTTTCACAACACTATTCTTTATTTAGTCGTTTTATTTGAGTTGAAAATATCCACCTTAATTTGTCTGCATAAGATTGCAGAACAATGACACATAGGAATGCCAATGAGTGTGTCATCGACGCACTCATTCACACATCAGAGTGAACTTTCAGACGTTTTTATAACCTTCTTAACAACTTGATTTTGAATACAGCAGTTAAATACTCTATTTCGGATATATAGCAGTCCTAAATCATTCGTGAGAAATTAGAAGCCCGGTTTCTTGGAGAAACCGGGCTTCTTGGGATGCGCGATTTTTACAAATGAAATAGGACTGCTATAGCTTTTGCAAGTATAAATTCATCATAAAAGCATCCAGTAAATAGATCGGATGTTTAGAGGATGTTTGGAAAGTGTTGTTTTTGTCATCATGGTAATCTCTTTGCTAAAAAGCTTCCCAATTCCACACAAGCAACACCCAAAGCTGCGCTACCCATCCAATACAACAGAGATAACCCATAATTCCCGGTTCTCAAAAGCGTTAGTGTCTCTAAAGAATAAGTAGAGAAAGTTGTGTAAGAACCTAGAAAACCTACTGCAACTAACAAGCGCAAATCAGGTGAGGTCATGCTACGTTCCAAAGTAAAGGTCACGAAAAAGCCCATTACTAGCGATCCCGTTAGATTAATCATGAATGTCCCAAAAGGGAAACCAACCCCAAACCACCATGATGACAAAATGGAGAGGTAATAGCGACTCAACGCCCCTGGAATCGCCCCTAGGCTCACTGCAATAGGTGCACGAATTGCTGGATCAAAAGAAGTCAATAGACTAAATATTTTACCTAAACTAGCAAAAAGTAAATTGGATAGAATAGCTAACATTTTGAGAGAGAATGCATGATATCTTAAAACCTCTTGTGATACTCAACGACTGCACGATTATCATCCAATAAATTGGTAGTTGCACGCACACGAACGGTATCGTTGATCCGATAGTTAATACCCCATTGGAAGGGATCGTTCGTTGTCAAAATCTTCAGGGTAGAAATAGAAATCCTACGAGTCAAGTCCACTCCAGCCTCCGCCGCCAACTCCAAACTTGAACTAGTCCTCCCTGCTTCTTTCCCTGCTTCTAGAGTGTTAGAGAGAATGGTTGGGAATAGACGCAGTTCACTTAAACCCAGTACAGTTCCAATTTGGTTTAGAGGTTCCTGAAGATTGTTCAGCACAGCCGAACCTGCTATATTTATGAGTCGTAAGTTAGTGTCATTGTTCTGTTCTTGGGGATTCACAAATCCACCCCCAAGCAGAGCAACAATTTCTGTTTCGGTGCGTGCAGGAGAGCTTGTCAATTCTAGACTTTCGTCTAGTTTACTGGCTGCACCTTGTACTCTCGCTTCGACACGAACATTTTCTAAAGCCGCCAATCCTGTGATATTCGGTTTATTAAGGTCAGTATTTTGAAGAACGTCAAGTACTTTGGCAAATAATTGGATGTCTAAGTCGGGGTCACGAGGTTGATTTGCCCTAAAAATAGCCTTATGCTTATAGCCGCGCACAAGGTTAAACCGAGTCGTAAATAAATTGACGCTTCCTTCCCTAAGCCGGATAGTTCCTTCTGGTATTGGTTCACCAAATGAACCGTTGACTATTAGGGAGCCAGTTGCGCGGAAACTGAGAATCGGGGGACGAGTAATTTCTACGTTTTTGCCTAGCTTTAACTGCAGGTGGTTAAACTTAGTGGTTGTATTGCCAACTTTACGACTATTCTGCTTTGCCTGTTTTAAGCGTACATCTATATTATTGCTATTTGCAGGAGTAGTAGCATTTGGAGATTGTGCGAGTAATACCTGACCATTATCTAACTGCAATTGACCACCAACCATTGGATCAAGGGCAGAACCAGTAATCTGCAAGTTCCCGCTGACATCTCCTTGGTAAAGCCCTTTAAGCTTTAGAGCCAGTTGATCAAGGGTAATGTTGAGAGGATTATCTATTTTCGTTCCTTGACTGACGACAGGAATTTCCCCTTTTGCCTCTACTTTACCTTTGTTATTATACTTACCCTGAAGATTTTGTACGATGATGCGATCTAAATCAAACTGCACTTTTGCTGTGATATCTGTCAGCTTTTCTGGTAGCGCTTGAGATGAAAAGGTGGCATCCTTAACAGTAGCAATTCCATCTAGTATCGGCTGTTGTGTTGTACCCCGTACCATGAGGTCTATTTGTCCCTCACCTTTTTCAAAGGCGAACTGGTTGGTTAACAGGTTTAAAACTGCCAGCCCTTCATTTTGCACTTTCATATCCAGACTAATTTTATCGTTGTCTGGTTTTACGGAAGCAAAAGGCAACTGGTAGGGTATACTACCAGCAATTTTAACTGGTTCTGAACCAGAAACCACAACGTGACTGCCAAAGTCCAAGCGACCATTGATATAGTTGAAACTAGCGATCGCTGACTCTACTCCCTTTTGATTAAGAGTCCCTTCTGTAATTTGCAATTCTCCTTTTGCCTGTGGATTATTAATGCTCCCTGCTAAAGCTGCTGTACCATTGAGATAGCCTGTTAAACCCACAGGCAGTTTGACAAAATTATTCAGCACTTGTAAGGGGAAGTTGATAACCCGCAATTGACCAGATTGTTCAGTACCACCAATGTTACCAGTGAAGGCAATAAGCTGATTCTTAGACTCAACTTGCAAGGGCAGTAATCTGAGAACACCGTTTTCAAATCTGCCTTGAGCAATGACGCGCTCTGCTTTATACAATTGCTCTGGTTGATTTACCCTACCCCAAACAAAGTTTTGACCGTTCAAATTAAAGCTGACATCCAATCCGTTAGCGGTTGCAGTATCTATGGAGACTTCACCATTGAAAGTTCCGTTTAAATCTGCTAAATCTGGTATGAGAGAAGCAGCGCGACTCTGTTGTTTTTCTTGTGCTAACAGAGATTCAATTTCAACAAAGCGCTGAAGTTGGGTCAACAAAGGCTGATCTGCAAACTTCACTGACTTAATGGAACTCAAATCCGCTGCTGTCCCATTGCTTGGTTGTGACAAACCGCGTTGGACATCTTGGAATTCGTATATCTGTAGTGCAGTCAAGACATCTTGCACTTGACCTTGAGTAACGTTAAGTTTACCTTTGATTTGCGGACCTTTGGGAGTTTGGGTTAAAGTCCCGGCAAGAGCGTAGCGACTGACACCTTTCACAAATTCACCATTTGTGATACTTGCCTGACCTTCACTGTAGCGGAATTGTGCATTCAGGCGATCGCCTTTGATGCGACCAACTTGAGGCTTCGCAATTGCAACATTTCCAAGTGTCGCAAATGTCTTCTGATTAACTTGAAAATCTCCAGTTAAAAATCCAGCAATGACACCTTTACCAAGATGAGTGTTCGGAGGCGGGGTGAGATTCAATATTGCCAAGGGAAAATTTTCCACTTTCATTGCCAAATTGTCCCCTTGAGTTTGACCGCTTGCCAATGCGTCCTGCCACTTCACTAAGAAAGAGTTGGGGCGGCTTTTGGCGTCTGCGTTTACAGCAATCCTGTCCCGTTTGCCAGCGATATCTAAATTTAAACCCCGTTCCTGTAACAATTGAATATTTCCAGTTAACACCGACTCAAAAGGCAATCGATTCACCACCAAATTTCGTAACCTGAGTTGCCCTTGTATATTTGGTACTGGTAGTTTGCCGCTGATTTTCCCTCCAAAATCGGCTTTACCCGCTAAAGCTACAGTTTTAGGCAAGCGCATTGGCAACTTTTGCAGATTGAAATTCTGTGCTTGTACATTGAGATTGATCTCAGCAATTTCCGGTATATTTGTCCCACTATCATTGACTAAAATGTAACCATTAGCATTCAAATCTGGGGAAGTTGCTCGCTCAACGAGTAACTTTTGCCCATCCCAACCAACGACTGCTGTCAGTGGTTGCTCAATGCCACCAATACCTTGAGAAAACTGCACTTGACCAGAGGCACGCACGTTAGATATATTGAAAGTCCCCACTTTGCCTACCACTTGCAATTTTCCGCCAAATTGCCCTTGTAACTGCTGCGACAACCGTTTTAATTCCACACCAGAAGCATCAACGACAGCCTGGTACCGACCATCTGCAACTTGGATATTGGAAGCAGTCACAGTGCCATTTGCAACATTGAGTCGTGCTTGACCTGTGGCTTTCATTGTTTGTGGTCCAGGGGAATCAGCTAAACCAGCAACATTGAACTGACCTGTCACTTTACCGTAAAACTGCTGAGGAATTTGTGTTAAACGCTGCAATGGTACGTTATTTGCTTGAAGTTGCATTTGATAACGACCGTTAGCTAGTTCGATGTTGGAGGCTGTTGCTGTACCACTCTCAAAATTCACACGTGCTTGTCCCTTTGCCACAACAGACGATGGTTTGAACGATTCAACTGAACCAGCAACGTTGAACTGTCCGGTTAATCGACCTTGAAATTGCTTGGGTAATTGTGCTAATTGTTGCAAAGCTACGTTATTGGCATTCAGTTGTGCTTTATACAAACCTTCAGCCACTTGAATGTTAGACGCAGTAATTGCGCCACCGCCAATAAGTAGACGTCCCGTACCAATAGCACGTAATGTTTTGAGATTGAAAGCGTTTGTGTTTCCTGAGACTTGGAATTTACCTGATAATGGTCCTTGTAAAGTTGAGGGCGCTTGTTTTAGCAAACGCCCCAACTGCACACCATCAGCAACCAACTGAGCGGAAAAGCTTTGCTCGCCAAATTGAATGTTAGAAATAGCAACAGTGCCACCTGCAAGTTTAACTTTCGTGTTATTATCTGTGCGAATTGTGGCAATTTTGAATGGGGCTGAGGTTCCTGATAAGGTCAGACGACCGTTGAAGCGTGCATCATCAAGAGAAACATTTTTTAGTTGATTGGGGTTGACAAAACGCTGCACTTGTACTTGGGAAGCATCAGCGATCGCTTGCCAACGCTGATTAGCCCAACTGCCAGCAACTTGTACGGTACCACCAGCGACACTAAGAGCAATATTACGGAAAGAGACAGTTTTGTCTGGGGCGATGATAGTTTCTCCGCTTCCGGGGTAGGTCGCTTGGGGTGCTTGCCATTGTACCACTGTCTGAACGTTCTCATCAGTGCCAGTTAGTTGAGCCGTACCTGAGACAGTTCCAATTTGGAATGCAGGTTTTGTGTTGTAAATAGAGGCAATTGCATCCCCCGGAACATTTTTTGCCTTGACATTAAAATTTAGCTGGGGAATTTTGTTAACAAATCGAATTGTACCAGCGCCTGTCATTTCCCCGCCGACTGTGGCTTTGCCTAGAATATTTTTAAAAGTAATGACAGAAGCAGCAGGAGAAAACTCAAACTGTGTGCGGACACTATTAAAATCGACTTTGTCAATTTTTGCTGATTTGATAGTGGCAACTGTGCCAGAGAAAATAGGGTTGGTGATTGATCCAACAAGCTGTAAGTCTGCCTTAACTTCCCCAATCGTCGGTACGGGCAATTTTACCTTGAGAGTTTCCCAGGCACTTGCCACATTCACCAAATTCACACGCCCAACTAACTTGTAGCCTGCTTTGGAGTCAATGGTGCCGTTAGCTATCAAGGAGATTTTACCATAACTAGCTGAGACATTCTCTAACTGAGTCTGAGTTCCTTGAAAGCGCAGTTTGCCTTGAGAATTGATAAATGTTTGTGGTATTCGCTTAATTTGAAGTTGAACCCCTTGCAAATCAGCATGACCAAAAATAAGCGGGTTTTGCTGTTTTTGTTTCAGTTGGAGGTTGAGAATTTTCAACTCACCCTGAACTCGACCTGTCTGTAATTCTACAGGTAACTTAACGATGCGAGAAATATCAGCCGCCAGCAAGTTTTGCCCGCGCAACAACTGTAGGTTAATTTCTTGTGTCTTTGGACGAAAGTCTCCTTGTATGGAAAGGTTACCACCATTATTTGGTTGACCACCCAAATTAAATTTAACAAGTTTGTAGTTTTCTAATAGTTGGGCAGTTCCGTTGATTTGTGAAAATGCTACAGGGGAGGAGTGGGCATTGGGCATTGGGCATTGGGCATTGGGAATTGAGAGTTGGGAATTGGGAATTGGGAATTGGGAATTGGGAATTGGGAATTGGGAATCGGGAATCGAGCATTGCCCCTTGCCTCTTGCCCATTGCCCCTTGCCCATTGCCCCTTGCCTCTTGCCCATTGCCCCTTGCCCTCTTGTCCCCTGCGGTACCAGCGTCAGCTTGGCATTGCGAAACCGCAGGTTATCCAAATTAGTTTTGATTAGTCCTTTTTGACGTGATGGCGTTACGGTCGTTGTTATCCAGCGCCCCTGCTCATCTTGTTCAATGTAAACATCTGGGTTGACTAAGGTGACGTCTAACTTGAGCCTCCGGTTAAACAGCAATTTTAGTGGGTCAAAACCTACTTCTACAACCTCAACTGTAACTCTATCCGGGTCTGTAGGTGTTGCTGGAATTGCTGAAGCCCCAAATTTCACTCCCGTAAGCGAAAGTTGTTTGACTTTTCCCAGTCTTACTGGACGGTTCAGTGTGGTAGTAAGATTACTTTGTGCTAGTGGCACTAAGTCTTTATGAATAAAATTCCACAGTCGCCAAGCACCACCCGTCATTCCAACAAGCAGAATTCCACCCAAGGCAATGCCACTACGACTTAAAATCAGCAACCATGGATGCTTTTTATAAAGATAGGGGGATTGGGAGTGATGATCGCGATTACAAGCTTTGGTCATGTTGTCTCACTACTGACTCACCGAAACAGTCTTGAGCGCTGAGTGCTAAGTTCTCAGAGTGTCATTTGCTTTACATTCTTTGAGGGACTCGGCGCTGAGAAAGAGGTTTAAAACAGTTATCAGTTATCAATTATCAGTTATTTGTTAACTGTTAACTGTTCTATCGTCTTGGGCGAAAAGCTCCAGAATTTATTTTTTGAGCCATCATAGCCTTTTTTCCTTGTTTAATCCCCCAAATTAATTTGTAAAGATTTACTCAGAATTCAGCACTCAAGACACGGATTTAGCTGCTACAGTTGTAGAACTAACTGGTACACTATTAACTACGCCTACTCCAGGATAACCGACGACGCAAAAGACGAGAAAAAATCATAAAACAAGATCTTGATAGAGGAATATTAAGAATTTCTAAGAAAGTGAGAATTCTTGCTTCGACTTTTCTTTGGATGTCTTCTAGAACTTTAATTAAGAATAGATCCAAGATGGAAGATTAGATGATTACACCCATGCGTGTTTTTGTATTACTGTTTAATGCTCGGACAGAAAATGAGGGAATTCACTCAATTCGGGTGGGCGATCGCAATAAGGTTCTGATGTTCGAGTCAGAAGACGACGCCACACGCTTTGCCCTGATGCTGGAAGCTCAAGATTTCCGAACACCGACTGTAGAGGCGATTGATTTAGAGGAAGTGAAAGAATTTTGTCAAAGTGCAGACTACGATTGGGAAATTGTCCCAGATAATGGAGGTTTGGCAATGCCCCCAGAAATCAACGTTGAAGAAACAGACTGGAAACCAGAATCCGATGAGGATGCTGCTGAGGAAGTTCTCCCTCACAACCAGGAGTCGCAAGAAAAATCAGAACTTTCTGATTCGGAACTAGACAGTATTCGCCGCAAACTGGAAGGATTGTTGTAATGACAACGAATTTGCAGGGGCGTGGTCATCTTTTAACAGAGCAGGTCAACCTTGATAGTCTTGACCTAGACCAGCTTAGTTCCCTTGAATTGGTAGAATTATTTAATCGCGAAGATGCAAAGGCAGTGGCTGCAGTAGCCGCTGCTAAACTTCAGCTAGCTCAAGCGATTGAACGTACTGGAGAGTGTTTGCGTCACGGGGGACGACTTTTTTATGTTGGAGCAGGGACAAGTGGTAGGTTAGGAGTGTTAGACGCCACAGAGTGTCCACCTACTTTTTGCACACCTCCAGAGATGGTACAAGGGATTATTGCTGGTGGTGCAGGTGCGCTAGTACGCAGTTCCGAAGATTTGGAGGACAGCGCTCAAGACGGTGAGGCGGCGATCGCTCAACGACAAGTCACGCAACTTGATGTGGTAGTTGGCATTACAGCAGGTGGAACAACGCCTTTTGTCCACGGTGCAATGAGTGCTGCGCGTCAGCGGGGAGCAACTACTATATTTATAGCTTGCGTTCCTGCCGAACAAGTCAGCTGTGATGCTGATATTGATATTCGCTTGTTAACTGGACCAGAGGTACTTGCTGGTTCAACTCGCTTAAAAGCTGGTACAGCAACGAAACTTGCCTTAAATATCCTGTCTACGGGTGTCATGGTCAAGCTGGGTAAAGTTTATGGCAATCGCATGGTAGATGTGGCGGTAACGAATCAAAAGTTACGCGATCGCGCTTTACGTATTTTACAAGACCTCACAGGTTTAAGTCGAGAAGCTGGTGGTTTCTTACTCGAACGTAGTGGCAAGTGGGTAAAGTTGGCGTTATTGATGCATTGGACTGGTTTGGAAAAAGAGGAGAGCTTACAACTTCTGTCAAAATACCAAGGTAACCTCAGGGCGGCTGTTGCTAGTTACAAAAACAATGACCAATCCTGAGAATTCTACTTTGAGTTATGATTGAAAAAGTGAGGAATGAGGAGTTAGTAACTCCTCACTCGCAATTTTTCTTTTTTCTAGATTTTTCGCTGATATAGACGCGATAAACTCTCTTAGAGTAAAATTATGTAAAATCTATGTTAATGACTTTTTAGTATTTATGAAAAAAATAAATTCATTCATGTAATATATAGCAATCCTAAATTATTCGTGAACAACAAGATTCCCGACTTCTTTAAGAAGTCGGGAATCTGAACAGGCACAATTTCTGCGCAAAGCGCAGGCTACGCCAACACAAATCAAATAGGATTACTATAGATATCTTAAAACTTATAGTTAACTACTGAATAAAATTAGAAGATAGCTTTTATCAATTTTCTTTCTCAAGAAAGAGGTAAAAAGTACTTTATTATTTCTAAGGGACGATTGGCTAATTTGTTTGGGAATTAGACAATATTGATGTCTGGCATGATTAGTTCAAAACTTGCTAATGACTAAACGTTAATAGCTTTGAGCCATTAATTATTTAGTACTTATAGCAACCTTATGACTCATATTTATTTTGCCAGTGCATCTCCTTCTTATATCTTCATATATTTCTATGGCAAAGCCAATTGAATTTAATTTATTTGCGCCCTACAATAAAGCCGCTGCTTTAATTGGTTCTTTTTCTAATTGGGAAGCAATTCCAATGGAAAAAGGTGATGACGGGTATTTTCGCACAAGCGTTGAATTAGAAGACGGTATTTATCAATATAAATTTCGCGTTCAGTCAAGATCTTGGTTTTTTGAACCAGATCAATGGGTAGATGTTACAGACCCTTATGCAACTGATATTGATGAATTGAGTGGAAAAGATAACGGTATTGTACAGATAAAAGATGGGAAACGTATAGTCGATACTTACGTTTGGCAACACGACGATAAACCCCTACCCGCAGACCACGAATTAGTCATTTATGAACTGCACGTTGGGGACTTTTCTGGTGGTGAAGATGACCCATATGCGCGAGGAAAGTACAAACACGTCATTGAGAAGTTAGATTATCTTACTGAACTGGGAATTAACGCCGTTGAGTTAATGCCACTTAAAGAATATCCCGGTGATTATAGTTGGGGTTACAATCCACGTTTCTTCTTCGCGACAGAATCAAGTTATGGCTCAACAGCAGAGTTGAAAAAGTTAGTTGATGAGTGCCACGCTAGAGGAATTCGCGTCATTATCGATGGTATTTATAACCATTCAGAAGCATCAAGTCCATTAACACAAATTGACCACGATTATTGGTATCATCACTCTCCTCGAGATCCTGATAATAACTGGGGACCAGAATTTAATTACGAACACTATGATGAAAATTTAGAGACTTATCCTGCTCGTAAATTTATTGGTGATGCAGTCCGTTTTTGGATAAGTGAATATCATATTGACGGTATTCGCTACGATGCAGCACGGCAAATGGCTAACTATGACTTCATGCACTGGATTGTCCAAGAAGCCAAAAATACTGCTAGCATGAAGCCCTTTTATAACATTGCAGAACATATCCCTGAAACAACCAGCATCACTAATGCTGATGGACCAATGGATGGGTGCTGGCACGATAGTTTCTATCATTGTATTAAGGAACATATCTGTGGTGACACTTTTGATTTAGAACGCCTAAAAGATGTCATTGATTGTAAGCGCCAAGGCTTCATGGGTGCTACAAATGTTGTGAATTACCTCACTAATCATGACCATGATCGCTTAATGGTGGAACTGGGTAACCACAACATCTTTGATGAAGAAGCTTTTCAACGGCTTAAGTTGGGAGCAGCTATCCTTATGACAGCTGTTGGTGTACCTTTGATTTGGATGGGTCAAGAGTTTGGCGAGTACAAGCCGAAAACACAAGAGTCATCTAAAATCGAATGGACATTACTAGGCAATGATTTGAATCGTGGCTTGTTTGAATACTACAAAGGTTTAATTCACCTGCGTAAAGACAATCATGCCCTCTACACAGAAAATATTGACTTCATCCACGAAAATCCAGAAGCAAAAGTGTTAGCTTACAGCCGTTGGAACGATGAAGGTTCTCGTGTTGTCGTTGTGGCGAATTTCTCAGAAAACTTCTTAGCTGGCTATCAAGTTCCTCACTTTCCCAATAGTGGCACATGGCACGAGTGGACAGTAAATTATGATGTAGAAGCTGGCGATAACGGCATGATGACTGATATTGGACCATACGAAGCCAAAGTGTTTGTTTGGCAGTAAATTAACGCTAGCGGGCAGTCCGGTCCCCACTACAAAATAAAATAAATTTACACATTTGGGATGCTCCCTTTTTCTCCATTTCACTAACACGATTCCCTTTGCGGAGATCGCACGAACGGACAGGCAAGGGCTAAATTTTCTTCCTCATCTGCTCCTTGCTTGCTAAGTGGTGTAATATGTTCGATTTCAAACGGGAAGTTAAAAACAAGTTCGGGAGCGTGGTAATATTCGCATTGATGATTAGAAAGTTATTAGCTTTTTTCCTCAGCAGGTTTCTTGGCTATTTGTACCCAAACAGTTATCAGTCCTAATTCACCATTAAATTTGAACTCAGGTGTGTTGAGGGTGTTGGCTAGCTGTTCTATCTTGTCAGAGTGTTTGTTTAAGTCTTTAGCAATAATTAAACGCCTATTTCGGTCAATGTGAAAATTTAAAGTAGCTTGCCACTGATCGTAATCATTGTGAGCGCGGTCTAGAATAACTCCTAGCTTTTCAAAATAATTAATAATGATATTTGCTATCCATTGGTCGTCGCGAGTCGGTGTAGACCAGTACTGAGGACGTTTGAGAGCTTTGATTTCTTCATCTTTTTGGGCTAGTCGCTCCATAGCCTTTTCCAATTCTGCAATGATGTGTTGCATGTATTGGTCGTTATTGGCGGCTACTTGCTCCGACTCTTTTAGCTTTGCCATGACATCATCATAACTAGCTTTGTGAGTTTCTGCGAATTGAGCTAACGTGCTTTTGGCTTTTTCTTTACTGACAGCATCCCGAAGTTTAAAGCATTCACTAACCCCCAAAGTTCTGATAAATTTAACTCTCAAAGATGCTAATTCATCATGGATTTGATTGACAATATCTATAGTATCAGTCACAAAATCAAGATTTTCATTGCGTTCCATTTCCGCTATCCAATCTTTGTAACTGATATATCTAACTTCAATTTCACTCTTAATTTTATTTAAGCTAGTTATCATATGTTCATCTTTAATTCGCTTCATATTGACATTGACTGATTTTTTTAAAGGTTCAAAAATTTCTTCTAGATGTGCATTCAACAGTTCTTTTATCTTGACGATAAATGTGTCTAAAACAGCTTTAGTAAATAGTTTTTCTTCAGTTGTCTTACCTTGAGAGACTTCTAATTCTGCTTTGAGTATGGCGACTGTATATAACAATTTCTTGTTAGCTGACTGCTGTTGTCTTAATTGGTTTTCAATTCCACGTTTTGTCTCTACTTCCTCCGTTAATTCAGCAATTTTCTTATCCTTAGGTTTAAGAAAACCTTCCATCTGATTATTGGCATCATCTTCATACAGAGAAAAACAGCCTTCATTAGCCACTGCGATCGCACCACTGCTGATAGCTACAATCCAAGAAAGTGTTTTAGCGTTAGGATTTTCGCTTCTGACAGCCACTACAGCAGCTAAGATACTTAAACTACTTGCGAGTGCGTTAATAAGGATTCTGGGTTGTTTTAGAGAAATTTTGTGTGTCATAATGATGTGGTGACCAAAGAAAGGATAAAAGATATAAAGAATAAAATCTTTGATCCAAAATCCCCGGTACGAATAAGCAGATTTATCCGTGGAGAAAAATTAAAACGAAGTATTCTAATTTCAGAGCAAGCAGATTTATTTATCCGTGGGAACCTCACCCCTTTGGGGTTCGGCAGTTGCTCAGAGGGAGTTTCCCCCCATGAGCGACTGCCTCACTTTATCCTTTATACTTCACCTGTCACCTTCAGTTGACATACTTTCACACAGACATGCTACGCGATACAGTGTGAGGTTCTTTTTCCAGAAGTATACTGGGTTGAGCGTTTTATATGAGGAAGATGCTTACCCTTGGTCTATGGGTGTTAATTGCGGCGTCAACCTTGAGCGCCAATTTATCCCACTGTATAGACAGATTTACCCTAGTATTTAGCATAGTTGACAATAAATTCATACTATACTGTTTTTTTAGGGCGGGATACAAGGTTGGATATTTTTTCTTTGTAAGTGCCTAATGGGACTCTAAAATTTTCTGGAGTAGAAAGCGCTTAAAAGTCTTTGTGGACAAGGCAAATACGTTGACAGCGGTAAAAGTTCCGTAAAACCTGGTAATGAGAAGTGTATGTGCGAAATCTTCTATGATTGAAGCGATTGTGAGCCTACTTTTTTACAAAGTCCCATTATTTTCCTCTGCAAGCGAGTAATGGAAGTTGTACCGAACTGGTTTTGAATTTGTCAATCCCAGAGGTGAATTGTACGGGTGGGTGGACTTCCTGATGCTAATAGCCCCGGACCATTAAATCCGGAGGAAATCTGTATTTATGGCGGAGGGGATCGAAGTTCATCTAGCACTTCGCATCTTCTGTTGTACTTTGGTACTTACGACAAAACGGTTGTCTGTAGTGTATACCGAATCCTTTTTGGTGATATCTGCAATGAATTTCCTTTTGGTTTTATGTCAAACTAAATATTGTAAGAATTCTACCAGGTAAAAAGAAGTATTTTACCAATTAGATTGGTAAAATAGTATTATGGTATCTAAAAAAAGATGAACAGTATAGTGATGTTGAAGTTGAAGAAGAATTCAGTATTCAGCAAATCCTGAGCGGAGCCGGAGACGCTCCACCTCCGCTCAGAATCAATTAGTGGGGGATTGGTGACCCGCCACTAATTGAAGACCACTAAATCTTTGATTTAGTGGGGGGCTTAAACCCGCTTATTCATCTGAGCGTCGCACAGAATTCCATTCTGTTAGCGGAGCGGGACGCAGTCCATTCTGGCTCAGGACTTGCTGAATTCTTTCTTGTTAAATTCTAAATCAACTACTGACTAAATAGCTCAGATACAATATTTTCACCAAAACCTAGCAGCATTCTCAGCTAATTTTAAGCATTTATCAAGGCTAGTTTAAGAAGAGCGCTCATTCTAGTAAATATCATTGAATAACTTAAAGGAGTTCTTCAGCAACTAAACAACACCCACACTGAAACATATTCATTACACTGCACAATTGAAATTTTAAGAATTATGGCAACTTCAAACAGCGAATCACAGATCAACAAAACTGAGAAAGAGTGGCGTGAAGAGTTGACGGCAGAACAATTTTGCGTACTACGTCAACATGCAACAGAACGTCCTCACACCAGCCCACTGAATAAGCAGTATGCTAAAGGCACTTATTTGTGTGCTGCATGTGGTCAGCCACTGTTTACATCTGGAACTAAATTTGACAGTGGTACTGGTTGGCCTAGCTTTTTTAACCCAATTGAAGGTGCAATTGGCACATCACAAGACAAGTCGTTGTTTATGACCAGAATTGAAGTGCATTGCAGTCGCTGCGATGGACATTTGGGTCATGTGTTCGATGATGGTCCCGCACCCACTGGCAAACGCTACTGCATTAACGGTGTTGCTCTGAAGTTTGTTCCACAAGAGTGATATTGGGTGTTTGGGCCAGAAGAGTGATCGCCCGTATGTACCTCAATGCAAACTCAGTTTGCACTGAGGTACAAGCGCAGGTACTGCGCTCTGGGCACAAGTGATGGATAAATAACAATTTCGGCGCAGAATGTTGAGGGCGATTGCAAGGGAAATCAGCGAAGGTCAGTCACATTCTCAAGGGTTTTTAGCCGACTTTTCTTATTATAAATGTTATTAGTATTACTGTATATTATATCTAAAATATGTGAGCTTAGGCTCATCTAGCTAGGTGAAATAGTTTCACCCACTTGGATAGCCTAAGTGTGTGAGGTTAAATTTTGTAAAAAAAGGGACTCTAGTACTAGAGAGATTGATTGCACTTATTAACTCTAGTAAGAGAAACCTATGAAACTTGCAAAATCATTAGCCTCTACAATTGCTGTTGCTTCTGTTGTTCTTTACGCTGGTATTGCCTCAGCTCAAACGGCTCCAACTCAACTAGTGACAACACGTGGTATGAACGGTAGCTATATTGGTGCTGGTGTTTCTGCTGGCGTGACCAATGGTGGACGACAAAATGATGCGGCTGTATTAGGTGGAAATGTTCAAGGACGAGTAGCCGTCAAGAATACGCCTGTTTCTGTTCGTGGTTCTGTTCTGTTTGGTGGTGATTCAACGGCAATTATACCGACACTAACATACGATGCGCCCATCGCTAAAAACACAAACCTTTACATCGGTGGTGGTTACTCTTTTCTTACCGATGAAGGTCAAGCAAGCCAGTTGGGAAATAAAAATGCACCTGTATTGACTCTTGGTGCGGAAACACAAGTAGCCAAAAACACCGTCATCTATGGCGATGCCAAGTGGGGTATTGATGCCTACAAAGGCAGTGATTCAGACGCCCTCAGCTTGCAAGCTGGGGTTGGTTACCGCTTCTAGTCCTTCACAAAATCAGTAAAGAAGGATTTTGATGCCATACCAAATGCATAAGAGCAGTGAAGTTTTTCCTCTGATTTTATTAGGAGCTTCACTGCTCCTTAGTTATCTTTACAGCAACGAAACACAAGTATCATATTGACCAACAAAGCGCACAATATTTTTATGATTTGAAATATTCGTTTTCAAGTATCGACATGATGACTAATGAGGAATACTTGTCTTCTTGCTTCACCGCATCTCTGAGGATTCCTTCTTCCTTGAAACCAACTGACTGATAAACGTGTCTAGCACGTTGGTTGTGTTCAAAGACATCTAACCAAAAACGATGAACATTATACTCTTCAAAAACCTTCTTAATCAGGATATGCAATGCTCTGGTGCCGTATCCTAGTCCTGGTTGAGCAATAACAATTCGAGTTAACTCAATACTAAGGTTTCGTGATTTGAAGCCAGACAAAATAGCATAACCACTTGCGTCTCCTGGTTCATTTTCAATAATGAAGTAACGTTTATCAGAATTGTTTAAGTTTCTGCTGTGTTCATCTCGACTCCAGCGAATGATAAAGTCTTTGAACTCATCCCTGGCTTCCTGAGATAAGATAAATTCAATATCTTTTAATTCAGTATATCGTAACTTTATCATAAATGTTTTTTGAATGAACTGAGTCTCAAAATATGCTATTTTTAAGATAAAAAATTTTCCATAATAATAGTAATCTAATTCATAAAGCTAATTATTTTAGCTTTGCTACAAAAATAAAAAAATTCTGTATACGAATGTTAGTTAACAAAAATTGTAAAAATAATAAATGTGGTTTACTTTTCATAAACTGTGGTTACTGTAACTTTTGATGCAATTCTCGACCGTGCCTTGACTGGGTACGATTTGTCTCCCGAAGAGGGAGTGGTATTGTTAAAACAAACTGACCTCAGAGCAGTTGCCGCTATTTGCGCTACAGCTGATAAACTACGTCAACAGCAAGCGGGAGACACTGTTACCTACATCATTAACCGTAATATTAACTTTACCAACATCTGTGAGCAACACTGTAGTTTCTGTGCCTTCCGGCGAGATGAAGGGGAGGTGGGTGCTTACTGGTTAGATGGAGCGCATATTTTAGAAAAGGCGACAGATGCAGTGCAACGGGGTGCAACGGAAATCTGTATGCAAGGAGGTTTAAACCTACAAGCAAAGGTGAACGGAAAATCTTTGCCTTATTACCTCAAGCTTGTGGAGAATCTTAAGCAAGAATTTCCCCAACTGCATCTACACGCTTTTTCTCCCCAAGAAGTACAATTCATAGCAAGAGAAGATGGACTACAGTATGCTGATGTGATTGTCGCTTTGCGGAATGCTGGTGTTGATTCTATGCCAGGAACAGCAGCTGAAGTGTTAGATGATGAAGTCCGGCGCATTATTTGCCCAGAAAAAATTAACACAGCAATATGGCTAGAAATTGTAAGTACAGCTCATAGACTAGGTTTGCACACCACAAGCACAATGCTATCAGGGCATATTGAGACGCCAGAACAACAAATTAAGCATTTGGAAAAACTGCGATCGCTCCAACAAACCACCATCCATCGGGGCTACCCTGCTCGCATAACTGAGTTTATTCTATTACCCTTTGTTGGCAAAGAAGCACCCAAATCTCTACGTCGTCGTGTAGGACACGAACAACCCATTTTGGCGCATGCACTGCTACTAACTGCTGTAGCACGAATTTTTTTGGGAAACTGGATTCCTAACCATCAGCCGAGTTGGGTAAAACTGGGTTTGGCGGGTGCAACAGAAGCTCTGTTGTGGGGTTGCAACGATATTGGTGGCACATTAATGGAAGAACATATCACGACAATGGCAGGTGCTCAAGGTGGTACCAATATGGAAGTTGAAACCTTGCAAGCTGCTATTACTGATTTAGGGCGTCCTTACCAACAACGAGATACTTTGTATCAAAGAGTGGGATCTGCCTGGAATGAGGCGGAAAGTATTTCTCAATAATTTCTCCCTGTCGGAGCGTCCCTGTGTCCTCTTATTGGATGATCCCCATGATACCAAATCCAGGATACCATAGACGTTGATTTAGGTATTATTTCACTTAATGTTTATGAAGCGCTATTGGTCACGTCTGCTTGCCCTGGTTTTGGTTGTAGTCATTGGTTTGATGGGCTGTAACAGCAGTCCGGATGCTTTAACAGGAGATTATCGCCAAGATACCCTAGCTATCGTTAATAATTTGAGGACTGCTATAGAGTTACCAGAAGATTCTCCAAATAAAGCATCAGTTCAAGCAGAAGCGCGTAAGAAAATCAATGACTTTGCAGCTCGCTACCAGCGGGATGACTCTGTTTCTGGTTTGGCTTCCTTTACAACCATGCGAACCGCCCTTAACTCCCTAGCCGGACACTATAGTTCTTATCAAAATCGTCCCGTACCAAAAAAACTCAAAGATCGCTTAGAACAGCAGTTTGAGCAGGTAGAAGCGGCGTTAAGGCGTGGTGCTTAAACATAAGTTCTACGTAGAGTCTAGAGTTACCCTCTGGGTATGCCTTTGGCACTGCGCTCCTTCTAAAGGAGGCATTATTCAATCGCCGGCGAAGGAGCTAGCCCCATGAAAACGGAGAAGCCAGTGCAGGTAACTGGCGTTGGAAAACACGATTTGCACCGACTGTCGGCAAAGCCGGACGCCAGTTAAGCGGGCGCGGGAAATCCTTCTGTAGGACTGGCTCCCCTCCCGCAGTTCTGACTCACAAGTCTAGAGTTCAAAGTTGTAACTGTTGAGCTTTCACTCTAGACTCCTAACCATTTTGTCACTAAACTGAATAACAAAATTCGGCAACAGAAATAAGGGTTTGGAAGTCTATACCATGTGGCTTCAAATTCCCTATTTCTAAATGATGGAATTTAATACACATTATCCTACATAACATGAGTTAGGGTTGATGGCTGTATTGTCTTTTCTACTTGTACGTATGTCCAATTGTCCTTTGAATGTTGCAACAATATTCTTTTGGCGACGACTGCTTGCTGCTGCAATTTTTAGCAGTAGTTTGCTGATTCCCTTGTTAAAGAATCAGCCAGCAGGAGCGCAACTCACTGCGTATTGCCAATTATTACCAGCAGCGGCGCAAGAAAAAGAAAACTTACGTTTGTCAGCACTCAGAGGCGATCAACAGGCACAAAGTCGTTATCAGCAGCTGTTGCAACAACATGCACAAGTTTTGCAGGATTGCCGCAATCGTACTTGGCCTGGGTTGCAAGCAATCTGGTTACGCTTGTATCCCTGTGATGTCCGGCCAGGATCTGTTGACCAAATTATGGATCGGATTATCAACAGAGGTTATAATGAAGTTTATTTGGAAGTTTTTTACGACGGTCAGGTACTCCTGCCAACAGGGTCTAACCCCACTGTTTGGCCTTCTGTGATTCGCACACCAGGAACAGAAAAGACTGATTTGCTCGCCACAGCAATTCAAAAAGGGCGGGAACGTGGTCTGAAGGTTTACGCTTGGATGTTCGCCACAAATTTCGGCTATACTTATGCCCAGCGTTCAAATAGAGAAGGGGCGATCGCCCGCAACGGAAAAGGTCAAACGAGCCTCTATGTCGTAGATAACGGCTCTCAAGTCTTTATCGATCCTTACAATTTGCAAGCCAAACGGGATTACTATCAAATGTTACAGGAAGTGCTGCGCCGTCGCCCAGATGGGGTACTCTTCGACTATGTACGCTATCCACGCCAGGCAGGTAGTGATTCCATCGCCACAAAAGTCACAGATTTATGGCTGTATAGTGAAGCTACCCAACAGGCTTTATTCCGACGGGCACTGAACAACAAAGGATTGGAATTAATTAAACGCTTTTTAGGTAAAGGATATATCACAGCAGGAGATGTCAGTCAAGTCGATAAGCTCTTTCCTCAAGAAGGAGAACCCTTGTGGCAAGGTCGCACTCCACCCCAAGAGCAAAAGTCAATCATTCCCCCAGGTGAAAGGCAACCGCAACTACAATCGGAGTTGTGGCAGTTAGCAGTTGCTCACGCGATGCAAGGCATCATAGATTTTTTAGCCCTAGCTGCCTATCCAGCACAGCAACAAAGTATTCCAGTAGGAGCAGTATTTTTTCCTGATGGTAACCAAATGGTCGGTCAAGGATATGATTCCCGCTTGCAACCTTGGGATAAGTTCCCAAACACAATAGAGTGGCATCCCATGTCATATGCAAATTGCGCTAGTGCTGATTGTATTGCAACGCAGGTGCAGCGAGTTTTGAACGTGGCAAAACCAGGTACTCAGGTAATTCCAGCTTTAGCTGGTAAGTGGGGAGAATCAATAAGCAATCGTCCTCCCTTAGAAGTACAAATGCAGGCACTCCGCCAACTTGCACCGCAACTGAGAGGAGTCAGTCATTTTGCTTATTCTTGGCAAGACCCACAGCATGATAACCAGCGTAAGTTCTGTCGCGTGAAGTGATGAGGGATTAGGGAGCAAATGGGCAATGGGCAATGGGCAATGGGTAATGGGCAATGGTATTGTTCATTCCTTTACCAACAGGGTTTTGACCACACCCAGCACGCAGTGCAATATTTCCACAAGGAGTGGGAGTGTCAATGCGTAGCTATTGTCCTCAGATTGGGATAGAGTAGTCTGTGGGCAAGTTATCATCAACGGGTATTGCCGGAGAGTGCAATGAGCAGCAGCGTTGTAACCATAACTGATGCTGAGTTTGAAACCGAAGTGTTGAGAGCCAACAAGCCTGTATTAATTTACTTTTGGGCTTCTTGGTGCGGACCTTGTCAATTGATGTCGCCACTGGTAAACTCCGCAGCTACCACCTACAGCGATCGCCTGAAAGTGGTAAAAATGGAAGTTGACCCTAACCCAGTCACTGTCAAACAGTACCAGGTCGAAGGTGTACCAGCCCTCAGACTCATTCAAGGAGACAAACTTTTGGTCTCCGCTGAGGGAGTCATCAGCAAAGACAAATTACTCAGCCTCTTAGATTCTCATCTCAATTAGTCATTAGTCCTTAGTCCTTAGTCCTTAGTTAAAAAGCAAAGGACTGGGGGCAAATGACAAAGGACAAAGGACCAAAAATGCAGTTTGCCAAACGTTTACAACCCCTGCAATCAAATGTATTTGCTGATATGGACAAAGCCAAGGCAAAAGCTTTGGCTGCAGGACAAAAATTAATTGATTTGTCACTGGGGTCTTCGGATCTACCAGCCGAGGCGCACGTCATTGAGGCGATCGCCCAATCTCTACACAACCCAAGTACCCATGGGTATTTGCTCTTTCACGGTACTCAAGCCTTTCGCCAAGCAGCAGCAAGCTGGTATGAGCAAAGATTTGGTATTCCTGTCAATCCAGAAACAGAGGTACTACCCCTGATTGGTTCCCAAGAAGGCACAGCACATTTACCTCTAGCAGTCCTTAACCCAGGAGATTTCGCCCTATTGCTTGATCCAGGTTATCCCTCTCATGCAGGGGGAGTCCACTTGGCGAATGGTCAAATTTACCCAATGCCAATATGGGCAGAAAACGGGTTTCTACCCGTGTTTACAGAAATTCCTACGCATGTATTGGCACAGTCGCGGATGATGGTCTTAAGCTATCCTCATAATCCCACCACCGCGATCGCACCTTCATCTTTCTTTAAGGAAGCTGTTGCTTTTTGTCAACAACATAATCTCGTCCTAGTACATGATTTCCCCTACGTAGATTTGGTGTATGAAGAAACTAGGAACATAGGGGACAATGGGCAATGGGCAATGGGCAATGGGCAATGGGCAATGAGACAAGGAGAAAAACTTTCTTCGATCCCCTCATCTCCCCACTTGCTTGCTCCCTCGATTCTACAAGCTGACCCAGACAAAAGTGTCTCAATTGAATTTTTCACCCTCTCCAAGTCATACAACATGGGCGGCTTCCGTATTGGCTATGCTATCGGTAATGCTCAGTTGATTCGTGCTTTGCGTCAAATAAAAGCAGCAGTTGATTTTAATCAGTACCGAGGGATTTTAAACGGTGCTATTGCTGCCCTGACTGGTCCTCAGACTGGGGTCAAAGCCTCTGTTGCTACCTTCCGCCAACGCCGAGATATTTTTGTCAGCGCTTTGCACCACATTGGTTGGTATGTTCCCACTCCCAAAGCAACAATGTATGTTTGGGCAAAGTTACCAAAACCGTGGAGTCAAGATTCTGTAGGGTTTTGTACCCAGCTTGTACAGAAAACAGGGGTAGCTGCTTCACCCGGTGCAGGCTTTGGCGAATTTGGAGAAGGATATGTCCGTTTTGCTTTAGTGTATGACACACCAGTGTTGGAAACTGCTGTAGAGAGAATTGCGGAGTTTTTGTAACAAAATTTATCAAATTTTCATGGAAACCAAAGTCAATTTTTTTATAAGAAACATGCGTAAGTCCTAAAATTGTGCAAAACTAAAGAACTACTGTGAACGGTGAATTATCTTCTTTACTAGTTCGAGATATTGGAGAGCAAGGTCTTTTAAAAATATTGCAGCGCTTTTGTCCTCCAGAAATTATTGGGGATGATGCGGCTGTGGTTTCTACTGAATCAGGACAATCTTTGGTAGTCACAACTGATGTGTTAGTAGATGGTGTCCATTTCAGTGAAATCACGACTTCTGGGGAAGACGCTGGTTGGCGCGCTGCTGCAGCTAATTTATCAGATTTAGCAGCAATGGGTGCAACTCCTTTAGGTATTACTGTCGGACTAGGACTCCCTGGCGAGGTTGCTGTCAGTTGGGTGGAGCAATTATACCAGGGAATGACACAATGCCTGCAAAGGTACAATAATACCCCGATTGTTGGCGGTGATATCGTGCGATCGCCGACGACCACGATAGCTATCTGTGCTTTTGGTCAAGTTAACCCATTACGTACTATTCGTCGTACAAGAGCGAAAGTGGGAGATGCCATAGTTGTCACAGGTGTTCACGGGGCTTCATCTGCTGGCTTACAATTGCTGCTGCATCCTGAGTTAGGGCAAAATCTCAGTGATAGCGATCGCACAGCATTAATTCACGCGCACCAAAGACCCCAACCCCGACTAGATGTCTTACCAATTCTGTGGGAAATTCTAGACTCTCACATCCTACTCCCTGTAGCTGGTATGGACAGCAGTGACGGCTTGGCAGATGCAGTGGTACAAATTTGCCGCGCTAGTGGTGTTGGTGCTGTCATTGAACGCACTCAAATTCCTCTACCAACACAATTTAATCATTGGTTGACACAAGAACAAGCGCTGGAATACGCCTTATACGGTGGCGAAGACTTTGAGTTAGTACTGTGCTTGCCAACAGAGCTAGCATATGCTTTTGTGCGACAGCTTGGTGAGGGCGCGGCTATTGTGGGAAAAATGATAGATAGAGCAACAGTTATTTTGCGTGATCAAACAGAAGAATACCCCGACCAAATTCTCAATCTTGATCGGGGATTTCAACATTTTAGTCATTAGTCATTAGTCATTGGTCATTAGTGAAAGACTATTTCATGCTCGCCTGACGGCTGAGTCATGGGTCTTCTGCCCAATTAAGCTAATGACTAATAACTATCTAACTACTTAGGCCATTTTTCGGCTACTAACTCTGCCAAATCAACAACTCGCTGGCTGTAACCCCACTCGTTGTCATACCAAGCCATAACTTTCACCAAGTCACCGCCCATGACAAACGTCAAGTTGGCATCGACGGTTGAAGAGGCATCAGTACCTTGATAATCGGATGATACTAGGGGGAGATCACTGTAGTCCAAAATGCCTTTAAGCTCACCTTGAGAAGCTTCTTTGAGAACTTGGTTCACTTCTTCAACAATAGTAGACTTTTCAACCTGGATGACAAAGTCCACCATTGAAACGTTAGGGGTGGGTACGCGCAACGCTACACCATTCAGTTTGCCTTTGAGTTCTGGTAGAACCAGTGCTACAGCTTTTGCCGCACCTGTAGAGGTCGGTACAATATTGATGGCTGCAGCACGTGCCCGCCTGACATCCCGGTGAGAGGCGTCTAGCAAGCGTTGGTCACCAGTGTAGCTGTGAGTGGTGGTCATAGTACCTTTGATGATGCCGAATTTCTCGTGCAACACCTTAGCAATAGGAGCCAAGCAGTTTGTGGTACAGCTAGCGTTACTGATGATATTGTGTTTTTCGTGGTCGTAATCGTGATGATTCACGCCAACCACAAAAGTGCCATCTTCGTTTTTTCCAGGGGCGGTGATCATAACCTTCTTGGCACCAGCATTGAGGTGCTTTGTCGCCCCTTCTCTGGAAGTGAAAACCCCTGTTGCTTCGATAATTAGGTCAATTTCCCAGTCTTTCCAGGGCAAGTTTTCAGGGTTGCGATCGGATACACACTTAATGGTTTTACCGTTAACAATAATTGAGTTATCATCGGCAGAAATGTCAACATCCTTTAACTTGCCTAGCATTGAGTCATACTTCAGCAGATGAGCATTGGTTTTAGGGTCGGATGTGTCATTGATAGCGACAAGGTCGATATTGCTATTTTCTCTACCTACCCAGCAACGCGCAAAGTTACGTCCGATGCGCCCGAAACCATTGATTGCAACTCTAATCACAGCGTCTTGCCCTCTGTATCTTTATACTTAACTAAAGCTACTGATGACCCCGATCATACCGCAAAGAGGAGAGTATTTATAACTATAAAGCGTTAGATTCTTAAAAAAATCTTTTCTTCCTACCCGTTTGTGTACAGATTGTGGTTATCAATATGAAGTTTGGCTGGTTGGTGGAATAAAGTAGGAATTGATTGGCGATTGTTTGTAAGGGCACTGGCTCTACGCACTCGTTTATTGCACCACTTTTACTTAATCTTTAAATAAAACCACCTGTTTATGAGGATTTTGTGAAGGCACAAAAATGAACTGTTCCAGAGGACTTAATTCAAAGTTGTTTGGGTACGAGCAAGTACCCCCAATGAACTGGGTCAAAAGTCCTCAAAGAATTGCCAATTTCTGCATTCACTCACACTCAAGTTTCATTCAATTTCAAAAAATTTTATTAACAAACTCCTTATTATAGCAAATTCTACTAGCAAAGCAGTCAAAAATATATATTGACAATTATAATTAAGAGTTTCCCGATCTAGCAAAAATTTGCAGAATAATCATAATATCTGTTTATAAAGAGAAAAATCACTTAACTTGGGTAAAATCGATTGACATGAGAAAAACAATAATGAAAAAAACAACTTATCAGTTATAAAAATGGTACAGAGGCAGTATCGGTAAAAATCGACTTCCTGTTATGATACGCGTGTCATTTAGGATGATTCTGTGGTGTGGTGATAGAGGAAAAATCAATGAAAGATACAGTAGACTTTGGCGGTAGACCATTTCATTTTATTGGTATTGGCGGCATAGGTATGTCTGCTCTAGCATATGTGCTAACAAAGCGTCAGTTACCAGTGTCTGGTTCGGATCTTCGTCAAAACCACATAACTCAACGTTTAGAATCTATCGGAACTCATATTTTTGGGAAACAAGAGGCAAGTAATCTTGAATTCTTTCGTCCTCATTACCAGTCTAAAGGAGTAGTATTAAACACTCAAGAAGAATTACCTGCTTTCGATAATGCAAAACTACCCCAAGTTGTTTGTTCAACAGCAATTAACACAACTAATTTAGAGTACAAAGCAGGATTAGAATTGGGTTGTCCTATTTTCCATCGCTCTGATGTACTGGCAGCGTTAATTGCTGAATATAAGAGCATTGCTGTAGCAGGAACCCACGGGAAAACGACAACTAGTAGCATGATTGGTTATATGCTACTCCAAGCAGGTCTTGATCCAACAATCTTAATAGGTGGAGAAGTCAATGCTTGGGAAGGCAATGCCCGAGTGGGGCAAAGTCAATATTTGGTGGCAGAAGCAGATGAATCAGATGGTTCCCTAATCAAACATAGCCCAGAAATAGGCATCATCACAAACATAGAATTAGACCATCCCGACCACTATGACACATTAGAGGAAGTGGTCCAAATATTTCAAACATTTGCAAAAGGCTGTAAAACTTTAGTAGGCAGCATTGATTGCGAGACTGTACGCGATCGCCTACAACCAGGGATTACCTACAGCTTAAATCCTGATACTGGCGCTGACTACAGTGTCACCAGCGTGGACTATAGAGCCGATGGCACCACAGCTCTTGTGTGGGAAAGGGGCAAAGCTTTGGGTGTGTTGAACTTGCGCTTACTCAGTAAGCATAATCTCAGTAATGGTCTAGCAGCAGTGGCGGTTGGTCGGATATTGGGCTTAGAATTTGGAGAAATTGCCAAGGGTCTTGCGACCTTTGAAGGCGCGAGACGCCGTTTTGAATTTCGAGGTGAAGTTAATGGCATCACTTTTATTGATGACTACGCCCATCACCCCAGTGAGATTCGTGCTACTCTCGCTGCTGCACGCCTACAGACAAGACCAGGGCAGAGAGTTGTTGCCATCTTCCAACCTCATCGCTATAGCCGTACGCTCACCTTTCTGGAGGAATTTGCTCAATCGTTTAGTCATGCTGATTTAGTCGTCCTCACTGACATTTACAGTGCAGGCGAGCCAAACTTGGGGCAAGTCAGTGGTGAAAAATTGGCTAGTGAAGTTGCTAAAGTGCATCCGCTGGTGATGTACCAACCAACTTTAGCCTCAGTTTGCGAGTACTTACAGCAAACTCTGCACCATGGAGATTTAGCGCTGTTTCTAGGAGCTGGGAATCTTAATCAAGTGATTCCTGAAATCATGGCGACACAATGCCCACTAGTTCAGGCAACTTCCTAAGGGAGTTTCTGACGCAGAAAGAGGGAGTACGATTTTCATACAAATTTGTTTCCCTCAATCGCATAGTGTCCGTAAGCGCAATAGTTACATTGCTTTTCACGCTTTGTCGTATTTTACGACATATCAACACCTAAATTCAGCTCATTCTAGAAAATATGACTATCTCCCAGGCAGTTGCAAATGTCTGCAAGGTTTCTGGTATGACGAGTAGCAGGCAAACAACATCTAGTAATTCCATCGAAAGTAAAGAAATTTATTTACCTGGTACTGATTGCGTTATAAAATCTCAAGTTTCGCTGGCAGCGTATACTTCCTACAGAGTTGGTGGACCTGCTCAGTGGTGTGTTGCTCCTCGAAACTTAGAGGCTCTGCAAGCCAGTATTCAGTATGCAAAAATACATGAGTTACCAGTAACAATACTAGGAGCAGGTTCTAACTTGCTTGTCAGTGACTGTGGAATACCAGGTTTAGTTATTGTGACTCGCCATCTGCGCTATAGCCATTTCGACCCAGATACAGGTCAATTAACTGTAGCTGCAGGAAGACCAATTCCAGCCTTAGCATGGGAAGTAGCAGAGCGGGGATGGCAAGGATTTGAGTGGGCTGTTGGTATCCCTGGAACTGTTGGGGGTGGTGTAGTGATGAATGCAGGGGCACACAATAGTTGTATTGCAGATATTATTGTTAGTGCTCAAGTACTTTTACCGAATGGGACTCTGGAAACTCTCAACCGTGAACAGTTAAGCTATAGCTACCGTACCTCTATCCTCCAAAGAAGCGATCGCATCGTCACCCAAGCCACTTTTCAACTCCAATCAGGAGCAGAGCCGACACAAGTTTTAGCTGCTACCAAACAACACAAAGAACATCGACTAAATACTCAACCCTATCACTTGCCCAGTTGTGGTAGTGTATTCCGCAATCCCAAACCTTACGCCGCAGGCTGGTTAATTGAACAAACAGGTCTTAAAGGCTACCAAATTGGCAAAGCGCAAGTTGCACAACGGCATGCTAATTTTATTGTCAACTGTGGTGGTGCTAGTGCTTGGGATATTTTCAATCTCATCCGTCATGTCCAGCATCAGGTACAAGAACGCTGGTCTATTGTGTTAGAACCAGAAGTCAAAATGCTAGGAGAATTTCAAGCTGCGTGAGAAAAACATAACTTTTTTCTCCTCCTTCTCCTACCTTATTTCCTTTACAACGTCCACATAGCTTGCATTGTGGACGTTTTATGTTGTTTATTTTTAAAATAAATAATTTTTAAATTGAGCTAGCGGTATAAAACTCTACTTAAATAATTCTGACTCCTGACTTCTGATTCCTTCTTTTATTATTTAATTTTTATTGCGTAATTTCTTCTCCAATATTTGAGCTTATCCATAAGAACAGATTTAGTAATGACATTCACTCCATTCCCTCGCCAAGCAACTTCTGGATCTGTCGTAAAAACAGCACACTCTAGTTGCTCTAGCTTGATATTCCAATACTCACTAAATCTACTTTTTAAAGTTATGACTTGCTCAAATACTTTATTTCTGTGCTTATTTCTTCTTTTTCTTTCTGTCGCTCCTGTCGCTTCTGTATCAATAAATTTAGTTTCTATTATCAATATTTTACCTAAGGAGGTAAGATAAACAAAATCACACTTTCCCAAATCTGTATAATCAGCAATTGGGGACTTTTCAAATAACAGTAATTCAGAGCATAACGGAAATATCTGTTTGATATTCAAAAATAAATAAGCTTGCAACAGGAGTTCCTTATCATAAGGAAAACCAACAACACCCTCAAAAAATCTTTTAATCTCTTCCTGAGATTGGGGTTGAATTTTTTTGCAATATGCAACAAAGTGACTAACCTCATCTGCGGTCATCCAGTTTTTGCTCCTTCCCCCTTGTTGCCACACATACTCTTGATGCATAAAAATATACTACGTTCTCTAGGAAGATACCATCCGCAGAAGTAACTAAAAATATGATTAAATCACGAGTTAGCTACGATAAATCACTGCTATTATAAATGTAAAAATAATAGCAATAACAATGAGTAATATACTTAAAATATTCAACTATTTTTTTATATAGTTATCCTATGGCAGAAAAATAGAAATCACCTGATCGCTGATCTCCACCCTTTGATTTTCGATCTGATTTTTAACTTGTTACTCGCCGTTGAAAAACAATCATCTCAGTACCAACAACAGGACTCCGTGCTACCAACCTACCTTGTGAGTCAACAATATCCAAATGGATGAAATCTAGTGCTTTGGAACGTTGTAACATCTGAGCCAAGAGTTGGTCTTGTTGTGATTGTTTGAGATTATACCATTCATCAGTAATTGTCACAGCAATACTACTTGTACGAAAATTAGCTTTAATCGACTGTATTAAACCGGAGGCAAAGCGATCGCTAACTTCTGCCACTTGATTTTCGATAGCTGCAATTAAGGTTTGCTCTGGCGTCAAAAGTAGCGTTGGGGTGGGAGTTGGTTCCGGTTCTGATTCTGGCGGCGGGGTTTCCTCTGCTACTGTTGGCGGTAGAATTTCTTCGGTTGGTGACGACGGTGTGATTTCCTCCACAGGCGGCGGAGTTTCTTCAGCTGCTGGTGGAGTCGTTATCGTTGCAGGAGGTGTTTGTATCTCTGGTGGAACAGTTGCAACTTCAGTAGGCTTACCACCGAATATCGTAGAAGTTGTCCAAACGAGAATCACTGCAATTCCAGCAATTATCCCTGTTAAAGCTGTATCCGACAACTTTGTCGATAAATTTTCTGGCAACAATGAGCGGATTTTGCCTAAAGCTGCACTCCATCCTAGCTGAAGCTTTTGGAAAAAACTGGGGGTTTGCTCAGTACCAGGAAGAGGTTGTGTCTCTAATTTCTCTACAGTTGTTTCTAATACCCCAATTGTCCCTCTCAAAATTCGAATAGTTATTGCCTTCCAAATTGGCTGGACTCTCTGGTATTGTTCTTGGGGAGATTGAGATGTCGGCTCAACCGTCGGTTGCGGCTGATTCCCTTCTGGTGAGCGTGAGAATGGTGGTTGTGAATTCTGATTGTCTTGGGACATGGAACTTTCACCGACAGCTGCGAATCAAAGACAAGAGGGTTTATTCTTGTGGATGCAGCCTCCTCAGCCCTAATTTATCACTTCATTGCATCGGCTATACTTTACTATTTATTGAATTTGGTCATCTATGAAGCTAAAACGTCGTCATTTTTTGTTTCTCAGTAGCCTCAGCGCCCTTGGTTTAGGATTTTTAGGTTGTGTCACTCGTCAAGCTGGCAAAAATGCTGGAATTGCTGTATCAAAAGCGGCTATACCTCCTAATTCAGCCAAAAACAACTTGTTACTACGTTTTGTTTCTGTTGCAGATACAGGTACAGGAGATCAAGGACAGTACGCTGTAGCTAAGGCAATGACTAACTATCACAGCAAAAGTCTTTATGATTTGGTCGTTTTAGCTGGTGATAATATCTACACAAATGGCGAAATGGAAAAAATAGGTGCGGTGTTTGAGCGTCCCTATGCATCTTTACTTAAGCAAGGTGTGAAATTTCAGGCTGCTCTGGGAAATCATGATATCCGCACTGCTAATGGTGAACCTCAACTTAAGTATGCGGGTTTTAATATGAAGGGACGCTATTACACATTTCGCCGCGATAATGTGCAATTTTTTGCCTTAGATACGAACACCAATGCTGATTGGGAAAAGCAGCTAAAATGGTTGGAACAAGAATTAAGTGCCTCTAATGAACCTTGGAAAATTGTGTATGGTCATCATCCAGTTTATGCATCGGGTGTGTATGGCAGCAATCCAACTTTCATTAAAACTTTTACTCCATTATTTCAAAAATATGGTGTTCAACTATATATAAATGGTCATGAACATCATTATGAACGCACTCGTTCGATTAATGGAACAACTTATTTAATATGTGGTGGTGGTGCGGGTACTCGTCCTGTAGGTCATTCCGAATGGACAGAATATTCGGCTGAAAAGTTGAGTTTTGCTGCTTATGAGGTTTATGCAGATAGAATAGAAATCAGTGGTATTGGCACCGATAACCGCGTTTTTGATAAAGGTATAGTTCCATTGAAATCAGCTTAATCATATAAAAGTCAAGCGTCTAAAAATGAATTATTTCCGTGGAATCGGCGAGTTGATGCTTTATTTCGATAAAATTGGTCTAACTGTATTGATTGGTGTCAATGGTGTCGGAAAATCTAGTATTCTTGATTGTCTTGCTATTCTTTTGTCACAGTTTACAGGGCAGATTCAAGATGGTAATTCTATACGTTCCTTAAGTGAACAAGACATAACGAATAGATGCAAAATCAAGACCGTCTGGGACTAAAGCAACTAAATCAACTTCGTTTTCAATTTTTCTATCGCTTCCTTTACGGTTGTCATAGGGATTGAGTTCATACTTGTGGTTGTGGTCATCAATCATCGGCTTGTACTGCTCTAAAAGTTTTTTGATGGTCGCAGGACGAGAACCAGTGAGTGCTTGCAACGCTGTTTGAGTTATCATCCATCGTTGGCTTTTCTTAGGAGCATTGATATTGTGTCGAGCGATTGCTGCAATCGCTCTCTTGGTAAGTTCTTCAGCACGTTTTGGATGAGTAAAGTACTTGCTTCTAACTTCCTTACCATCAACAACCTGACTAACATTGAGTAGTTTTTCTGTAGGTACACCGGACAAGTCATCATCAAATTGTTTGGCTTTTCCTTCTATGGTTTTGGCATACACTTTACAAGCTTGCTTGATGAAATCAAAAAGACTCATACTAGAGTCAATACTGCTCGGATAAGCAAAAATTAGAAACCGGGTTTCTTAAAGAAACCCGGTTTCTTTGCGTAAGTCTTGAAGAATAGAAAATTTTATACATGACCAACTGAAAAGTTAGAATGAACTGAGAAAGTCATAAGAGCTTTCTAAAGAAAATATAAGGTTCTTAGACGGAAATCCTTAGAGAGTCATAATTTGTAGACTGATTCTTCAAGCAACAATCTATTTAAAGTTCAAGCCAAAACTTTCACTGTTCATTGATGTTGCATTGAGGAATTTATCATCATGAAATTGAAATATCTGTTACTACCGAGTATAGCGTCTTAGTGGATTACAAATCTGCCGTTATTTAATGCTTAATGCCGCAAGTTCAATGCCACCTTTGGCGCGGCCAAGTTGAGCAATAGCTAAGTAAAAGGCAGTTGCAAGAGCGTGTCCGTCAGGACAAGCCAGAAGGGAAGAGGGAAAGAAATACAGGAGAAGAATAAATGATGCAGACACTACGGAAACATTATCCCGAATATTTGATGGAAGCTGCGGGATTGGGCATCTTTATGATTTCTGCAGCGGTGGTGAGTGCGTTGTTAGAGCATCCGACTTCACCCATTCGACAAGCAATTTCTGATCCGCTTTTACGACGGTTCATCATCGGTGTGGCAATGGGATTAAGTGCGATCGCTATCATTTACTCTCCTTGGGGTAAGCAATCCGGCGCACATATCAATCCGGTTGTTACCTTCACTTTCTTCCGTCTTAGCAAAATTAAGCCTGCTGATGCACTTTTCTACATCTTGGCTCAGTTCGGCGGTGGATTGCTGGGATTGCTGTTAGCGGTGAGGGTTTTGAGGGGTGCAGTTACAGATCCAGCAGTGAATTACGTTGTCACAATTCCCGGTGCGAGTGGAGCAGGAGTTGCATTTCTGGCTGAACTCATGATTTCCTTTGGCGTGATGCTAATGATTCTATTTGTCTCAAACACCCCAAAGCTGGCACGCTTTACCGGGATATTTGCAGGAGTACTTATTGCGACTTATATCACCGTAGAAGCACCACTATCAGGCATGAGTATGAATCCAGCCCGTACCTTGGCATCAGCGATTACGGCTCACAATTGGACGGCTATCTGGGTTTATTTTACTGCACCACTTCTAGGAATGCTCACAGCAGCCGAGGTATACGTGCGAACTCAAGGCAGAAATGCTGTCAAATGCGCCAAATTGCACCACAACAACAACAAACGTTGTATCTTTCGCTGCGGCTATCGTCAGCAGAAGCTTGGTGATACCACATGGATACTTAGCGATCGCCTACCCCCAAAGATTTAGATGTACCGCCTGGTATAGCGTCTAACTTTATGCATAATCACATTTTTGAACTGAAACAACCAAAAATAAAATTTGATGGAGTGTCACTATGACTGCAAAATATGGCACAATAGTGCCCAGCCATACTGCAAGTAAAAAAATAGCTAGGGTCATTCTGTCGGCGGTCGTTTTTGTCACAATTGCCCTGGCTCAGAATCCAGTTCTATCCCAGGTTTATCGACGAGAAGACAATCGTTCTCTGCAAACAGCCCAGAGCCAAACATTACCATCACAGACCGTAGTTTCCGAAGTGGAATCGGTAGGGATGACGGTTTCCGATATGGATAAAGCTGTTGATTTTTACTCTCAGGTGTTGTCCTTCAAGAAAGTTTCGGATGTAGAAGTGTTGGGTACTGAATACGAACAATTGCAAGGACTATTTGGGGTGCGGCTGCGAGTCGTGCGGATGCAGTTGGGCAACGAGTTGATTGAGTTAACAGAATATTTGACACCAAAAGGCAAACCAATACCAGTAGATTCGCGTAGTAATGATCATTGGTTTCAACATATTGCCATTGTAGTCAGCGATATGGACAAGGCTTACCAACACTTACGCTCTTTCAAAGTACAACATGCTTCCACTGCTCCCCAGCGCCTTCCTGACTGGAATAAAGCGGCGGCGGGAATTCGCGCTTTCTATTTCAAAGATCCAGACGGACACAACCTAGAAATTATTTACTTCCCACCCGGTAAAGGCGACTCCAAGTGGCAAAAACCAACTAATCAGTTATTTTTGGGAATTGACCATACAGCAATTGTTGTATCCAAGACCGCAACTAGTTTGAAATTCTATCGGAATTTACTGGGCTTGAGAGTGGCGGGAGAAAGCATGAATTATGGCATAGAGCAGGAGCATCTTAATAATGTACAAGGAGCCAGATTGCATATTAGTGGTTTGCGATCGCCTTTGGCGGCTCCTGTTCGCGTAGCGTTCCGCAGGAAAGGAGCATCGCGTCCCTTGCGCGTGTCCGTTGGCTCACCTGGTCCGATAGGAGAAGGACTCAGCGTGCGCTCTGCGCAATCGCCTGCTGGTCCCGGCATTGAATTTTTGGAATATTTGACACCACGAGACGGGCGACCTTTACCAGGTGATGCCCATGCCAACGATTTGCTGCACTGGCAAACTACACTGGTAGTAAAGGATGCAGAAGCTGTTGCCCAAAGGTTGCGAATAAATAAATCTGTGTTTGTTTCTCCTAGTGTTGTGGCGATTCCTGGGCAGACATTGGGATTCAAAAAGGGCTTTTTGGTAAGAGATCCAGATGGTCACGTCATGCGGGTTGTGGAGAAGTGAATGGTAAACGAGGAATAAGCAAAGCTCAGGCAAAGGTGTTGGGAGAGTTTTTTCATGTTTCTCCAGGGTTGTTTATTTAGCAGAACATGAATCTAGTTTTTTGTTGGGTTGCGCTATGCTGAACTTACTCCCTTTCCCGAAACACACAAAACTTTCTCACCTTCCCCTCAGCAAACCCTTATCTATTCAAACCTTTCTATCATCCCCACCTCAGCTAGCTAAATTTTAATCATAGTCAAGCTCCAAATGTCTCACAGGAGATTGACTATGCAACTACGCACAATTGCTATTGGTTTCTTTTTAGGACTTGCAGCTCTTACAGCCGTCCACGCCACTGAAGTTTCCTCACAAAGAACTCAAAAGCTTACCCCAAGCAACATCTCTCAAGCAAGCAATTCTCGTCCGACTCGCTTCAAAGTACGTATCGAAAACATCTCCACGACCGACGAATTTATCGCCTCGGATGGCACAAAATGGACACTGGACTTTTCCCCTGGCGTTTGGCTAGTCCATAACAACAATAACCCAATTTTCACGACAGGACAGAAAGACCGAGGACAAGGGTTAGAAGCAATAGCCGAAGATGGTAACCCGACAATGTTAGCGAAGTCCCTGCAAAACCAACAAGGTATTCTATCAAGTAAAGTTTTTAACATTGCAGTTGGTGCAACAAAACCAAAAGGGATTCGTCCTGGACAAGCCTTTGAGTTTACTGTTACGGCAAAACCAGGGCAAAAACTTTCTTTCGTTACGATGTTTGGACAATCAAACGATTGGTTTTACGCTCCCGATGGCGCTGGTATTACCTTATTTGATGCTGATGGCAAACCAATGAGCAGTGATATCACATCTCAAATTATTCTTTGTAATGGAGGAACAGAAGTAGACCAAGAACCTGGTATCGGTTCAGAACAAGGTCCGCGTCAGAAGGCACCCAACACTGGTGCTGCGGAAAATGGCGTTGTGCAGGTGGTGAATGATCAATCCTCTTACACTCAAACAAACCAAGTGATGCGCGTCACGATTACGCCGATGAACTGACAAGGAAACGCGGAGAATAACTCAAGACTTACGGGGAGTTAATTATGAAAACATTGATAGGCGGCGTAGCAGTGGCGCTGGTATTTTCGACATTAGCCGCTACTGCACAGGCTCAGGTTGTTGACAAAAAGGTACTGACGCTGGAAGGCGCAAAACAGGTTATTGCTGTGGCAGAAAAAACAGCTAGGAGTAAAAACGCGCCGGGAGGTGCCATTGCTGTAGTCGATGAAGGTGGTAATTTGTTGTTGGTGGAACGGTTAGACAACACCTTTGCCGCTAGTACTCATGTCTCTATCGGGAAAGCCCGGACAGCAGCCATATTCAAGCATCCAACCAAATTTTTTGAAGATGCGATCGCAAAAGGTCGCACTGCACTGGTTGCGATGCCAGATTTTACTCCACTTCAAGGCGGGATACCCATTGAGTATGAGGGCAAAATCATTGGGGCGATTGGGGTTAGTGGGGCGATGAACGCTCAACAAGACGAGGAAATTGCTATTGCTGGAGCAAACGCTCTCAAGTCTCTAAAGACCAATCCTGAGAGAGGGGGGCGTTAATGATGAAACGCCAAATCTCTTCTCTCATTCTTTCCACGATCGCTGTGGTGACTCTCCAAATGTTGCGAGTCACAGCACAAGTCACACAGGATGCCCCAGCCGGACGACCAGAAGCGATTATTAATTTAGCTATACCAGAAGGTGTGCAACTAGTCAAGGGTCAATGGCGTTACAGTGATACCAAAATTATCGAGACTGACTTTAGAAGTCCGGGTGCAGACCGCAAGGCATCTGGACCACCGAACCGGACTTACGACATCACGCCCCACGCTGGTGGTGCAGATTTTGACGACTCGAAGTGGCAGGTAATTCCTGCCGATACCCTAGATGAAAGACGCTGCACTGGTAAACTCTGCTTCAACTGGTACCGTATTAATATCACCATTCCCCAAAAAGTGGGTAACTTTGACCCTACTGGCTTTGATGTCATTTTTGAAACTGTTGTCGATGATTACGCCGAAGTTTGGGTAGATGGAAAGTTACCATTGGTACTTGGGCAGACTGGTAGCGCTGCCATCAAGGGTTACAATGCTCCCAACCGGGTAGTCGTCGGACGAAATGTCAAACCAGGACAGCAGATTCGGCTTGCCATCTTTGGGGCAAATGGACCCCTTTCCAACCCACCGGGAAATTTTATCTGGATTCGTTCTGCAACTTTGGACTTCTACAAACCGAATACCATAGCTAACATCCAACCAGATGCAGGCGGCGAAATTGTCAGACGAGATTTGGCGTTGGATACCATAGTTCCCAAAAACGCCAAAATTGAGAAACTTGCTAGTGGTTTCCAATTCACGGAAGGTCCCGTTTGGGTGAGTGACGGCGGATACTTACTGTTTAGTGACCCCAACGCCAACACCATATACAGATGGTCACCTGATGGTCAGGTTTCAGTATTCAGAACGAAAAGCGGATACAGCGGTGTAGACATTGGTGAGTACAAACAACCTGGTTCCAACGGACTGACGCTAGACAAAGAAGGCAGACTGACCATTAACGAACATGGTAATCGCCGCGTCACCCGTCTGGAAAAGAACGGAGTTTTGACCGTACTGACAGACCGCTATGAAGGTAAACGCCTCAACAGTCCAAATGATTTGGTTTACAAATCTGATGGTGCGCTTTACTTTACTGATCCACCCTTCGGACTGCCCAAAGTTTTTGATGATTCCCGCAAGGAACTGCCATACAGTGGAGTTTTTCGCCTGTTCAACGGCAAAATCCAATTAGTCAGCAAAGATTTGAAAGGTCCTAATGGTCTGGCATTCTCACCTAATGAAAAGTACCTGTATGTAGGTAACTGGGATGAGAAAAATAAAGTCGTCATGCGTTACGAAGTGAACTCTGACGGTCTGTTGTCAAACGGCAAAGTCTTTTACGACATGACCAAAGCACCGGGAGAAGATGCAATCGACGGAATCAAAGTCGATCAGCAAGGTAATGTTTATGTTTCTGGTCCTGGTGGTATCTGGATACTTTCACCCACAGGTAAGCACTTGGGAACCATTATCGGTCCTGAGCATCCGCACAACCTCGCCTGGGGTGATGAGGATGGCAGGACACTCTACATGACAGCACAAACCGGACTTTACCGGATACGGCTGAATATTCCCGGTATTCGACCCTGAAGTTTCGTAAAAATTGCAACACAAATTTTAACTTTTGCAGGTGAAACAATCATGAGCAATGAGCATTATGATATCGTCATTATCGGTGCAGGAGCAGGCGGCGCAACCCTAGCAAGACATCTAGCACCCAGTGGCAAGAAAATTCTGATTTTGGAAAGAGGTCCGTGGTTACCCAGAGAAAAACGCAACTGGAATGTAAAAGAAGTTGCTGTAAAAGGCTACTACCAAACCAAGGAAGTATGGTTGGACAAGGATAACAACCCAGTTCGGTCCAACGCTCACTATAACGTCGGTGGTAATACAAAATTTTGGGGTGCAGCCTTGTTCCGGTTTCGGGAGCGCGATTTTGAAAAGGTCATACATCCAGATGGTATCTCTCCAGAATGGCCTTTGAAGTACAAAGACTTTGAGCCTTACTATACAAAAGTTGAAAAGATGTATGACTGTCATGGTCTACGAGGTGAAGATCCCACTGCCCCACCAATCAGCAAAGACTATCCTTTCCCACCCATCAGTCACGATCCACCCATTCAAGAACTTGTCGATCAACTCAAAGCGAAGGATCTGCATCCGTTTCATTTGCCTACAGCGATTCGCATGAATGAAGATAGGCGTTTCTTAAGTGAGTGTATTCGTTGTGAAACCTGCGATGGTTTTCCTTGTCTGGTTGGCGGTAAAGCAGACGCGGAATGGAACGGTGCACGTCCAGCATTGAAATATCCAAACGTGACGCTGATAACAGAAGCAAAAGTCTTGCGCTTGCTGACGAGTCCTTCTGGACGTGAAGTCACTGAAATTGAAACTGAAATTGATGGCAGTATCAAGATTATAAAAGGAGACATTGTTGTTGTCTCCTGTGGGGCAATTAACTCAGCGGCGTTGCTGTTACGGAGTGCTAATGACAAACACCCTAATGGACTGGCAAACAGTTCTGACCAAGTGGGGCGCAATTATATGTATCACTTGCTAGGTGCAATGGTTGCAGTTTCCAGCAAACCCAATCCCACAGTTTTTGAGAAGACGGTTGGACTGAACGATTTTTACTGGGGCGAAGAAGATTATCCCTATCCTATGGGCAATATCCAAAGCACTGGTCAAATTCTGCCAGAAATGCTTGAGGATATGTTTAAAGAGCCGCTACCGGGATGGACTTTTGAGCAAATGTATGCTCACTCGACAGATTGGTGGTTTATGACAGAAGATTTACCAGATCCAAATAACAGGGTTACTTGGGAGAAAAACACTATCAAAATCAGTTACACCGAAAATAATCGCGCTTCTTTTGACCGCCTGCAAATGCGCTGGATCGAAATTCTCAGAAGTTTAGAAATGTGCGATGAGTTCTTACAAACCAACCTCTACCGCAGTTTTAAAGTGGGAATTCAAGGAGTCGCGCACCAATGCGGTACCTGTCGGTTTGGCACAGATCCGAAAACATCAGTGTTGGATTTGAATTGTCGCACTCATGATGTGGATAACCTTTATGTGGTTGATTCCAGCTTTTATCCTTCCAGTGCTGCGTTGAACCCAACACACACTTTATTAGCTAACGCTTTGCGTGTGGGAGATCATTTGCTTGAGCGGATGAAATATTGAGAGAAAGTAGGCGATGCTGCAAAGGAGCCGCTACGCGATTTGCACTTCATAAAGCGATCGCTCTTTGAGGATATCTTGCCATTCTGCATCAGTGAATGGTTGGGTGACGAGTTCTATGCCAAAGTACTGTTTTGCTGTCTCTGTCCTTGGTAGATCAGATTATGCCACTGGGCAGGCCATTTTTTTTGCAGATGTCCCAAGGAGAGAGCATAGGGCAACCAAGTATAAAAACGCAAGGTAGGTGGGTGCTGTCCCTCTTCGCATTGATTGAACAACCAAGCGTCGATCGCCATTTGTACTCCTCCTGAAGTTTGAATCATCGGGATGAAACGCCAGGTGGATGGTGCTAATTGTCTCATAGGTTTTGAACTCTTGAAAGTCAAGCGATGCTCCTCCGGAGCCACCTAAAGGGTGATTGCGCAAAGCGCACTAATCGCCAACAAAAAGTTTTGGGGTTGTCACAATGACACAAGCATCAATCAACTGTTTTGAACCATCCAAACTAAAATTCCCAAAATTTGTTCTACAGGCGGGAGGGGATAATCCATCAAGTCGATAGTGACAGTATTATCTTCCAATTTCAGGAATCGCCATTGTGTACCACTGCTAATAGAACCATATATTACAGAAACTGGACGATTTTTGGCTGCGTTAAATCTTTGTGCTGCAACCATTTCTGCAATACATTGTCCAAACCCAGTTCTTAAATCAGCTTTTTTTGCTTCCACAATTATAATTGCAGGTGCTTCAATTTCTAACACTTCAGGCGATCGACTCAAAAGGAAATCACACATCCCATTAAGTCCAACTGCTTCATCAACTGTAAAATCTTCTCCGGAGAACAAACTAATCTGCCGATTTAATATCCGTCTAACTTCCAATAATACTGGGTAAATAATTCCTTCTGAACGCGCTTTTTCACTTGCGGAAGAAGCAAGTGGTAGACTTTCTTCAAGATATGCCATTAGTGTAGCAGATGCTTTGCTAGGTTCAGTGGGAGGAAGAAATCGCCCACCTTCCTGTGTTTTTAATCCGAAAGCTTCTTTCACTTTACTAATATTTGTAAACTGACTGTAAGGCATAAATGTTAATTTGTCTATCTAGATTTAGTTTAGCGACTTGAGGCGATTGCCTTCTCCTGACGGAGACGCTCCGCGAATGGCAGTGCGCTCTCTTGCATCGCCTACACCGGGCAATTCAACTGTTTTAAGATTCACACATTCGCTCGTTATTTCAAACTTTAGAATGCGTGAATTGCTTGTCACTCAGATCGTTGCAACTGTGCAACTCTTGGATCAATAATTTTTTGCCCCAAACTGTCAAATTTAATCGCCAAAGAAACTTTATTCCCCGAACCAAAAATGTGAGTAATTTCTCCAATACCGAAGATTTTGTGCAGAACTTTCTCGCCGACTTCCCAACTTTGAGCACTCTCTTTCTTTCGTTGATTTGCACGCCCAGATGAACTACTACCAGCACCTTTTGTATAAGCAATGCTTCTATGTCGAGTCATTAATAATTCTTCGGGTAATTCGTCGAGAAATTGCGATCGCATGGCAGGTTCGCGTGAACCATAAAGACGGCGTTCGCGGGCATGGGTGATGTACAATCGTTCTTGGGCGCGAGTAATCCCCACGTAACACAGGCGGCGTTCTTCTTCTAAAGCGGCTGGATCGTTCATGGAACGATAGTTGGGAAATAGCCCTTGTTCCATCCCCACCAGAAACACAACAGGAAACTCCAGCCCCTTGGAGGCGTGTAAAGTTAATAGTGAAACTGCTGTTTCTCCTTCTTTTAAGTTATCCAAATCGGAACTGAGAGCAGTACTGGAAAGAAAGGCTTGCAAAGTGACATCCTCGTTCTCTTCTTCAAATTGCAGCACCGCGTTGAATAATTCTTGGACGTTTTGCAACCTGTCTTCTGCTTCATCTGTACTCTGCATTTCCAAGTCTTTGATATATCCAGAGTCTTCCAGCACCCCTTGTACAAGTTCAGAAACTGGAACCGTCTGCATTTGTTCTTGCAAATTACGTATCATCTGTGCAAAACTATTCACAGCTTTGGCAGAACGTCCAGCTAATGTATTCACTGATGTCTCGTCAATCAGGATTTCCCACAGAGTTGTGCCTAATTGTTGAGCGGCGTTTACCAGTGCATCAATGGTGGCTTTACCAATACCGCGTCGGGGAGTATTGATGACTCGCAATAAACTGAGTGTATCAGCTGGGTTAGCGATCGCTCGCAAGTAAGCCAGGACATCTTTAATTTCTTTGCGATCGTAAAACTTTATCCCTCCCACAACTGTGTAGGGGATTCCCAAGCGCACCAATAATTCTTCAAACGGTCGAGATTGGGCGTTGGTACGATAAAGTATGGCGAAACTTCCCCAATTCAACTCTGGATGCTGGTTTTCTAAAGAGCGAATTTGGTTAATAACAAAATCTGCTTCTGCAATTTCATCATCAGCTTTATGACAAAAAATCTCCTCACCTGCACCCCTTGTTGCTTTGAGGATTTTATCAATGCGTTGGGTGTTGTTTTCAATCAGTTCGTTTGCTGCTTGCAGAATGTTTTCGCAAGAGCGATAATTCTCCTCCAACTTCACCATCGTGCGGGTATCTTCGTCAAGTAAGCCATCGCCAAAATCTTGCTGAAAGTCCAACAAGATGGTAAAATCTGCCATTCTAAATGAATAGATCGATTGATCTGCATCACCAACCACGAAAACCGAGCGATTTGTCCAATCCCAATCACTCTTTTCAGTTTCGCCATTCGTTGTCAAAAGGCGGATGAGTTCGTATTGAGTGCGGTTGGTATCCTGATATTCATCTACTAAGATATGGCGAAACTTGTTATGCCAATAACCTAAGACTTGCTCGTTCTGCTGAAACAATCTTACAGGAACGAGGATGAGATCATCAAAGTCAAGGGCGTTGTTCTGTGCAAGTCGGCTTTGATAGTGATTGTAAACCTCTGCAATCACTCGTCCGCGATAATTGGGTTGTTCTCTCTCAAATTCTCTGGGTGATAAGCCTTGGTTTTTGGCGTTACTAATTGCGTAGCGCACAGAACGGGGTTCAAATTTTTTGTTGTCCAGGTTAAGCTGTTTGGTGACGATTTCTTTAACAAGGCTTTGGGCGTCCGACTCATCAAAAATGGAAAAATTCCGCGTCCACTGGCGTCCTTTTTCGTCTTGGTATTTGTCGATATCAAAGCGGAGAACGCGAGACAGAAGACTGTGGAAAGTTCCACACCACATATCTTTAATGTAATTTTTCCAGACTTTCGACTTGAGCTTAGTTTGGTCATATTCTGGCAACAAATCAAACCGCTCATTGTATTCTGTTATTGCTAGGCGATCGGCAAATAACTTTTGAATACGTTCTTTCATTTCCCGTGCGGCTTTGTTGGTGAAGGTTACCGCCAGGATATTTTCTGGATCAACGCGGTGTTGCAAAATAAGATTAGCAATGCGATAAGTCAACGCTCGTGTTTTACCGGAACCCGCACCAGCAACAACGAGCAAAGGACCGCAGTAATGTTCAACAGCACGGCGTTGACTGGGGTTAAGATGACTGAGGAAGTCTGTGGTTGTTGTCATGGGTGTGAGGAGTTCTTAGGACGCTAGTATCGCGCAACTTCTCCCCAAGGGAGTCGCTACAGGTTACTTGGTATTTTAGCAGCGTCTTCGCTCAGTTTTTTGCATCTGCTGTTCTGAAATCTAGTAACGACCTCATCACTATTTACAAATCTTTAAGCCATAAACAAAAGGCTCTTTGAAGTTGTAAGCTAATTTTTTCCTGATTATTTCATTGATTCTGTAGCAATTCATTAACCATTTAATAGTATGCAAGTAAAACACAAATTTATATTTTTTGTAAGGCTTGGGAAAATTTAGTATATTTTTAAATGTATCAAATTCTAGTTCTTCCATAATTTTAATAACAATTGGGTTAGCACTTATTGTGTATACATTCTTTTCCCTTTCAATTGCATCTTTAAATGATGCCAAAAACATGAGTTTTCCGAGACCTTTACCTCTAAACTTTTCCAGCACAAATAAGGCAGCTATTTTAGTCCAATATTGATCAAAGTCATAATTCAAGCAAACTCCAGCAATCTTACCATCTTCATCTTCAGCAACCATGATATTTTTGGCTGCCATCCATTCTCTGAAGGAATAACCAATAATATTAGGTGTTAGTTTTATTTCTTTAATAACTAATTTCGCTTCTTCTTCTTTCAGCAGTCTTTTAACAATCTTAAACATAATATTATTTGATGTTCAATGTACATTATAAATTCATTGATTTTCTACGAAATCATTTTAAAAGAAAATATACGAAAACAAGCAGAGTTACTACAATTGTTATAGAAAGATTGATATTTGAGTACAAAAGCCTTTGACAGAATCTTATACTATTATATTTTTCTTCAAAATTTGTGTAATCGCAATTGAGACGAGATAAACAACGAGAAGTCTTTCTGAAGGCAATTTCATAATGAGAAAAACCGAAAAATATAATGAAAATTGAACTACAACCGAAGCAATAGTACGCAATGACTAAGTGCTTTGCACTTTCTGATAAAGTCTTCTGCCCAATTAAATATTCAAAAATATTTATGATGATGAAACCAGAAACAAGAGTAGTATAACGTCCAATGATTACCAAAAAATGAGAAGAAAATTCGATAAAATTATTTTGAATAAAATTTTCAAGATTTTTGATTTTTGTTTTTCTTAACAAAGAATCACTTTGTTTCTCTAATTTATGAATAAACTGACTGATTTTATTTTTATTAATTGAGCTTTTAATTATATCTTTGACTGCTGTATAAATGCTAACAGAAGCTAAAGGAACACCTATAATCACAAAATTTATTAAAGAATAAGGTAAATAAGATAAATAGGTTCTATAACAATCTTTTTCATAATTTTTAATATCCTTTCCATAATAACTTGCTAGCTCAATTGGACCAGTGTGTAAATTGTGGTATAGCACACGTATAACAAGTATAAATGCTAGAAAAGTTATTAATATGCGTAACCATTGGAGAGATTTTTTATGAAGAATCTGGATAGCTTCTCTTTTGAAAACAACACCAATCATATATAGTCCTCCTGTAACTGAAATAACACTACGAAAAAATTCAATCGTTCCCCCGTTAATATCACTATTGAATTTTTCCTGCCAAGCATTACAGGGAAACAAAGAGTAGGAACAAAAAAGTGATATGGCGTTAATAGTTAATAATACACAAGTTGCAGTTATGAGTCGGTTATATCTAAACCAATGAGCCAGTTTTGAGTCTTTTGCTTCCTCTAGCAAGACTCCTTCTTTTGTGCGCTTATAGGAAACCAGTACATCAGGTACTTCTTCCCATTCTTGGTGCAAAATACTTAGCGAAAATAATTCATCGTCAACCCAATCCTCATTAAAAACCTTATTATAGATAGGGTTATAAACTTTCAAACAACCTTTCTGTCTGACAACCAATCCAGACAGTCGCAATTCCATTTGTTTCTTGGATCTATCGTCAACATCAATCTCACCATTTTGCAAGATTTGCTGATAGAGTTTCAGTAACTTCTCAGCACGTTGCTGATTACTGAGAAGGCGATTTCTAATGGTCCTCAGATGCTCAGGCTCATCCTGTGCTGTCCAGTTGTTGATGATATAGTTTTGAACTAAATCCTCAATCTTTAGCTGTCTGCTTTCTGCTTTTTCAACAACTAGCTTGCACAGCTTTTGAGTGAGAAATGGTTGTCCTCCTGTCCATTGTAATATCTCTTTCAGAACGTTTTCCGGATTGTCCACTTTCTGCTCCAATCCCTTAGTTAAAGATAACTTTGCCTCTTCTAATTTAAATCCTGTTAATTCAATGGGTTGACCAATATTAAAGACTAATCGCTCTTTGTCTTGAATTAAATCTGACGGCGACATCACTCCTAGTATGCAAAACGTGAGACGTTCATAGTCAATATTATCTGGGCGTTTTTCATAGCAACGCCGAATAAACTGCAAAAACTCATCTTTAAATTCAAGGTTTAAAATGCTCTCGAATTCATCAACAAAAATGACTATATTTTGCAAAATTCTTTTTAATAGCACGTCCTGGATAAACCGATTCAAGCACTCCACTGGTTGTAACAACTTGTGTTGTAGCCACCAAGAACTGAAATTATTAATGTCTAAGAGATTGAAATTACTTGACAAAGTATAGGCTATATCAGCATAGAATTTTTTTTGATAGCTATCCTTTATTGGTAGGTAAATTGAGACACAGCGTACTCCTTCTTTTTCTAGTCTTTTCATCATTTGAACTTTCAAACTAGACTTGCCCATCTGTCGAGAGTTCAACACATAACAATACTCTCCCTTTTTCAACTCTTGATAGAGATCCTCGTCTGCTTGTCGCTTAACATATGTGGGGTGTTTATAGTCTAAACTACCCCCAACTTGGTAGTTATTAGCTGACATAAATAATATGTCGGGATTCAGGAGTCAGAATTCATAACAGAACTGCAATCTACTATATTGTTTATGTTGTTTACATAATAAAAAAAATGCTTATTTTTTTTCATAAAAAGTTATTATAGAGAACGAAGAGTTTTTAATTTGCTAGTCGTTGCGAAAAATACTGCCGATACAACTCGCAGCGCGGCTTTGCTTGATTACCTCGGCGTTTAATCAACCCCATGCTGTGTAACTTGTGTCCTAGTATCTCGTCCAATTGCACTAGTTCATTTGTAGTAACAACCTGTTTGAAAGCTACCGCCAGTTCAGGATTTTTTTTGAGAGTCTGTAAGTGTCGTCGCAAATGCTTATTATAAATTCCGCTATCTGTGGGAGCATCTTGTAACAACTGTTCTAAACACCGCGAGTTCTCACTCTTGCTTAAAAGGAGTTCAGAAGGTTGAGCAAGGTGATAAAGCGCCAACCGCACTAAATAAGGGTGTCCTCCTACCAACGCCGTGAGTTGCTGGATTTGGACATCTTTTAAATCGAGTTGATGACGCTGCACCAACTGTTTTACCTGTTCTAGAGTAAACTCCTTTAATTCTATCGGTAACCCAACATTAAACGGCGATAGATTGATATCATGTGATCCATAAATTTCAGTAGAATGTGACACTACTAGCCGTAGCTTTTTCCAGATATCCCGATGATTCGCCTCCTCGTACCAGCTTCGCAACATGGCAAAAAAGCGTTCAGAAATTTTAGGGAATTGGAAAACTCGATCCACTTCATCTAATGCCAAAACTAAAGGACTAGCTATTTGGTGCAATAAATACTCTTGGAAGTATGTTTTGCAAGCAAGCGAACTACCAATAACGACTGTCTTATTCCAATAGTTATCCAGCTGATCTTCGAGTTCAAGCCGTAGAGTTACATAGCCACAGAAACAACGCAAAAATTTATCCAGGTTGCTAAACTTATCTTCATCTAAGTCCTGTAAGTTTAAACGTACAGTGCGATAACCCTGATTGCTTGCATAATTAAGAATCCTGTCCAGCAATGAAGTTTTGCCCATTTGATTGGGTGCTTTGATACGGATGAGTGCTCTAGGCTCCAAAATCGTTTTGTAACAGCGAGATTCAACAGAGTCGCGTTCTATATAAAAACGAGAACCTAACGCTACAGGACCTTCTGGAGATTCTATCTTTACCTCTAACACGAAGGAACCTTTAGATGCAAAATGGTTTCTTGTAGAAGAGGCTCGCTTCTCCCATTCTCTTCTGAGTGCTTCTCGAAAATCGGTCTTTTTGACCTGTTCTCCTAATGCGTGTGAAAGCTTTTTCCATAATTGATTACCAATCTCTTTTGTAATATAGTGACTAGAAAATCCGCTCTCAGTGGCAATTTCATTATATTTCTTCCCCTCCCAAGCTCCCTGTAAAACTTGTGTCTCAACATCAGTTAAGTGTTTATTTGTAGATTCAAATACTAATTCATATGCCAATTTTTTGGCTTCCTCCCAGGAAAATTCTGCTTCTGAGTTCATAGTCTAGGCAGACACCAAAAATCCTCCAATTTTATCTTAACTTTTTACCAGAGGAAACCTGAGTTTTACAGAGTTCTTTGTAATAAATATTCATTTGCTCCTGAATTTTTCTGATTTGTTAAGCAGAATAAATTCTATTTTTTATTAGCTATATCCAGATTTTTACCCATAGTCTCTTTAAAAAAGAAACAATACAATCGTCTGTAAAAGTACTAGAGACGTTTATTAATTTACTTTTTCAAAAATGAATCAACAAGTTACCAAACACGATAAACCGCTACTCACAGGTCTTTTCATTTTAAATCTTGGCAGTGGTTCAACAACAATACTGGGAGCCTTGCAAATATTACCTTCATATTTAGCCTTTCCAATTGGTGGAGTTGTTCAATTTTTACTTTTTCTGCTCCTCTCTGGCTCAGCTGGTAAACACGCGCCTTTTCGTAAGTGGATTGCAGTGTTAGTCTTTTCTACATTAAGTATCTACACTAGCTTTTTTACCTACTATAAGGAGCTAGCGGGAGATGTACAGGAAAAATTAGCTACAGACAAAGCAGAGAAAGCGCATCATCAATTAGTTGCGGAAGTATTCACTCCCCTTGAAGCAGAACTTACTTCGCTAAAGCAACAATTAGAGACTAAGAATGAACAAGCAAAAGAAGAGGCTAATTCTGGTTTAGTGACGGGAGTGAGAGGCTTTGGTCCAAAAGCCAGAGAATATAGAGAAGAAGCTCAAAACTTAAGAATCAAGTCCTCTCAACTTGAACCTGTAGTCAACAAACTCCGTCCATTGTTTATCTATGAAGTCAAGGGAGTGAAGCCAGATAAGATTCTTGAAAACGACCGTAAAGCTTTGGCTACTGTTCCACCAGAGTTTCGTAAAAACTACTCAGAATTAAAACGTTCTGATTATATAGATGTAACGAATGATGTCTTACTCCTCGCACCCTTTTATAAGATCCAAAAGGGCGAACTGCCTGCTAAGTTGTCTTTAATTATTGCCATCACAGTAGATGGAATAATTATTATGCTCGGTACAGCAATTGAGCGACGGCGCAGCAATTTCTCCTTGTTAGAGGCTATGTCCAATTCTATTGCTGGGAGCATAACCACATGGAACAGTGCAGTAGTTACGGTAAATGAAGCATTGAATAAACCTGGCATTGCTTTCAACAACCCAAGGAGAGATGAAACATTAGGACTTGACGATCCTGTGAGAATAGTCACTCTGAGATTAAAGGGTAAAGCCTCAGCTTTCTTAGAAGAGTTTTACAAAGCAATTAACCCGGAAACATTTGTGATTGACTACTCTCGGCTTCAGGGAAACCCAAATTGGGCATTTGAAAGTTCCTACCGAGCATTGCTTGATCGGCTCACTAACCCCAGATTAGCTTGGGTGGAAATAAAAAATGGTCAGTGGTGCGTGTCAAAAAACCGTTATCACCCATTGATTACTTGGCTGCAACAAGAAATCTTACGCCTTCTTGAAGAAGAAGAGAATGAAGAAGAGAATAACCAATCTTCCAATAGCTCAAATGATCCAAGAAGCATCAAGATATTCCTTCCTTCTGGAACAAACCCTTAAAAGATTTTGGGCGTCCGACTCATCAAAAATGGAAAAATTCCGCGTCCACTGGCGTCCTTTTTCGTCTTGGTATTTGTCGATATCAAAGCGGAGAACGCGAGACAGAAGACTGTGGAAAGTTCCACACCAGAATCATGGCGACTACCATCATGGCTCAAAAGAAGAAACCTTTTTATTCTACAAATTGCAATCGGCTCATTCCACCAAAACTAATCTTTAGCGATAAGTGGAAGGCGAACAGTGAAAATTGATCCGACTCCGGGTTCACTTTTGACAAAAATTTCACCACCCATCATGTGGCAAAAGTGACGACTAATTGCTAACCCTAGTCCGGTTCCACCATATTTTTTTGTCGTCGAAGCATCCCCTTGGGTAAAGGGTTGAAAGAGCTGCTGCTGTTGCTGATAGGACATACCAATACCTGTGTCTTCAACAGTAAATGTGATCATTCCAGGAGCAGGACTCTCTCGAAGGTCTTGTATTTCCTTCTTGAGCATGAGTGTTACCTTGCCGTTGGTGGTAAACTTGGCAGCGTTGCTCACAAGATTGTACAGTACCTGTCGTAGCTTAGTTTGGTCCGTGTACATAATGCCAAGCTCCCCATCAAAATTCACTTCTAAAATATTGCCATTTTTCTCCACCAGAGGCTTGACTGTGAGAACAACGTTATTGATGAGTGTGGCGAGTTCAAATGTCTCTGGGTAGAAAGTCATTTTCCCCGCTTCAATTTTTGATAAGTCGAGAATATCATTGATTAATGCCAGCAAATGTCTACCTGCACCGTTGATAGATTCAAGGTCATCAATAAAATCTTCTGACATGCCAAAATCAACAGCATCATCGTGCAGGAGTTGGCTCAAGCCAATAATGGCATTTAACGGTGTGCGTAACTCGTGGCTAATATTTGCCAGAAACTGATTTTTTGCCTTGTTAGCAGCTTCTGCTAATTCTTTCGCTTGCTGTAATTCTTTAGTCCGCTCAGAAACCCGCTCAATCAAACGATTGAGAGATTTGGCTAGTGATCCAATTTCATCTTCTGTACTGACAGGAGCTCGCAAATTAAAGTTAGATTTTTTCGCAACCTGTTCGGCTACTTGAGTGACAAGAATGACTGGTTCAGCGATCGCCCGAGAAGTACGCCATGCTACAATTGCTGCGATCGCCACTGACAGTAGCATACTCGCTATAACGATTAATCTCTCAACTCCTTTTGCTACCTCCACATGTTTTGTTCTTTCCTGCTCTTGCTGTTGAGCAATTTGCAAGCTGTCAGTTAACCGTTTACGTATCTCATCTAGCCGCGTAGCTGTTTTACCACTCATAATTGCCAGCAACTGGTTTCGTACGACAGAAATCTGCTGTTGCTGTTGTGGCTGCTGGTCCAGCTGCTGTAGGATTGTCTCAATTTCACTAACGTAGGATTCTAGGTTAGTAGAGTAGTCTTTTAATATCGTTCGTAAAGTGTCTTCTGTAATTGCTAAGTTTCCAGGCTTGGCGTCAATAAATCCCGTAATCTCTTTTTTAATCTTCTGAGCTTCGTTTACACTACTTAAGAATTCGGCTCGTCTGCTAGCAAGGCGTTCCGGATCTTCCACTACAGCAACCAAGTTCGAACTATGTAATTGTGCCTCTACTAAAGTACCCTTGTAGTTACCAAGCAGTTGTGTTTGAAACCGGGCATGTCCTAATTTCTTAGTTTCTATCCCTAAATAAAAATTGGATATGACCAATCCAGTCAATGAGCCTAAAAAACCTATTCCGATTGCTAAAAAGTACCCATAGCCAATTTTCTGATGAATCCGCCAAGAACTAGCTTTGAATTTCCCTGAAGAGGGAAATTCTATGGTTGGGAGTTCGTCAGTAGAGATCTGATCGGCTGACACTTGTGTTATTTCCAAATTGCTGTCAACAGCGGTTGGCTTTTGAGTTTGCATTCCTCAAATCTCCTTGCCCTCCCGCGAAAATTACTGTATTTTTTTCAAATCTAGGATTTTGTTTAATTTATCATTAACTCTTACTACATTATCATCTTTTTTTTTTACAGAAGTAAAGCGTTTCCAACTCAATGATGAACTTTATAGTGTGAAATAAAGGCTAAGTTTTAAAGGATAAATTATTAAGTCTTGATAAAGAAACCCTATTTTAGCTTACAGTGAGTTGCCAACAAGGTGTCTACATCTTTCATCTGTTTTAAAAGCTCATGCTCGTTTGTTCTTTTGTGCTTATTTTCAGCCTCTAACAAGTCTTCTTGCCTTATGGGAAGCTATACTTCCTGCTTAGGAGTGTACTCATACTTTATTTTCGCGTTTTCTTAAGTGACTAGCATAGTTGGCACGATTCCTATTATGTTTGAGCAGTTTTCATATCAAGATGGAATAATATTGATTTGCTACAAACAAAAATTCCTTGAATCAGGTAGTTAGCAGCATCTTGGAGTCAAACTGTATAGTCTGTTTGTACTATAGGTAAGGTAAAATATTATCACATATTTCTGCCACTGAAAGAGCAAATTCTAAAAACTTTTATATATATAAGCTGTTGCGTATTTAATTTGTATATGGGACGCGGGCTGTCCGGTCCGCACTACAATGATTTTACGTTTTCGTCTTATACAATCTAGCTGCACATCAGCTTAATCTAATTTATTATGTGCTGAACAAGGAGAAAAATCCCACTGACTCCTTACCACTTACCACCTATTGACAAATCATTTATGAAAAACCCCCTTAAAGGGGGTTTAGGGAAATCAGCAGAGCTAGAAGTCAAACGAATTTATGGTCCTAACTCCTTCCTCATTGTATTTATACAATCGCTGCCGACAGTAAATTGTTAGCTGCTTGCTGCAACAATTCTGCTTTATCGGTGCGCTCCCAAGGTAAGTCTAAATCGTTCCGCCCAAAATGACCGTAAGCTGCGACGTCCTGATAAAAACGTCCGCTTCGTTCACTAGGAAGGTTACGTAAATTGAAGGCATGAATAATACCTGCTGGACGCAGTTCAAAATGCTTTTTGACCAATTCCAGCAAGATTTGGTCATCGACTTTGCCCGTATCAAAGGTATCTAACATCACGCTCACTGGTCGTGCGACACCAATGGCATAACTGAGTTGGACTTCACATTTGTCTGCCAATCCCGCAGCAACGATATTTTTTGCCACGTATCGACAAGCGTAAGCCGCAGAGCGGTCAACCTTGGTGGGGTCTTTGCCAGAAAAGGCTCCACCACCATGTCGCGAGTAGCCACCGTAGGTATCAACAATGATTTTACGTCCGGTCAGACCAGAATCTCCTTGAGGACCACCGATGACAAATTTACCTGTCGGGTTGACCAAAAAGCGAGTTTCTTTATCCGGCTTAACATCAATGTCCCCAAACACGGGTTCGGCTACTGCTGTCCACAAGTCTTCTTTAATCTTGGCTTGCACTGCTGCTTCATCGGTGATGTCACCAATGGTAGCTGTATGCTGGGTGGAAACCAGAATAGTATCAATCCCTACAGGTCGTCCATCCTCATATGCTACAGTGACTTGTGTTTTCCCATCAGGACGCAGGTATGGCAAATCACCTGTTTTACGGACTGCAGCTAGTCGGCGAGCAATGCGATGAGCAAGACAAATGGGTAAGGGCATCAGTTCTGGTGTTTCGTTACAAGCGAAGCCAAACATGATGCCTTGGTCGCCTGCACCAATTGAGTCGAATAGTTCATCACTATTCTGCTCACGGGTTTCTTGAGCAGTGTTAACACCTTGAGCAATATCAGGCGATTGTTCGTCTAATGCGACAATCACTGAGCAGCTATTTCCACAAAACCCGTTATCAGCACTGGTGTAACCTATCTCAGCAATTTTTTTACGAGTGAGATTCACATAATTCACATTTGCCTTGGTAGTAATTTCACCAGTAATTAATACCAATCCGGTATTAACCACAACTTCAGCAGCCACACGACTACTGGGGTCTTGTGAAAGTAAGGTGTCTAGAATGGTATCAGAAATCTGATCGCAGATTTTATCTGGATGCCCCTCAGTCACTGACTCGGAGGTAAATAAATAACGACGAGACAAGTGTAGTTCCTCCACAGAAGGTTTTTCCAACTGACTAAACAAAAGCGTTTAGTTCAGCCACACTAATGTGCAATCATAACAAGATTTTCACAATCACAATTCGTAGTTATGTTACTTTTATAAAAAATTACTACCTAAGACTGATTATTTTAAAGATAGATAAAAGTTACCCTACTGGATTATCGTTGTTTCCAAAAGGCATACTGTAACCTGTGAAACCTAACCTGCCTTTGATTCAAAAGAATAGGGAGGGACACCCGCTCACAAGTGTAGGTTTTTCATACAAGGGTGAGTCATACCATTTTGAATTTTGAATTGTCTTGTCCTCCTTGTCCTCCTTGTCCTCTGTCAGGGGGATACCCGTGAGTACCCCCAACAACTTGGACACAAACACACCTACTTTTACTAAACTTTGGCAGCTAGTTTTGCTTCTCTAGATGTCAACCGCTCATAGGCAGCACGCATTTTTAAACCTGTCAGTACTTGGAATAAACCAGTACCATTGTTAGAACCTGGATACTCACGGTGCTGGAGTAACAAGTGAGTCATCTCACCTTTGTACTTGGTAGATGTTTTGCTGAGATGGGTTTCGATGTAAATCAATTCTTCCAAGTTGTCAAATTGACCATCTACCTCTAACACAGATACGTAACGACCGTAGTACACATCTGAGCCATAGTACAGTTGCATGCCAGGGTAAGAACAGGTCAGTTTGCGTCCGCAGGGAGTCCATTGAATTGTTGACCCTTCATCAAAGAGGTAGACCGGATCAAAGCCTTCTTTCCCTTCCCGCTGGAGCATACGTACCCGCAAAACTTTGCGCTCTTTGTCGTCTTTTATTAAGTTTGTGGGCAATACCTGGAGAACCACATCAGCAAACTCTCTTTGCGGTTCAATGTAGTTTGTAAAATCAGGTTTACGGGAATTGATTTGAGCTAAAACATCTTCATAGCGGTGACCCCGTTCTGCCATATCTCGCTGGATTTTCCAGGCAATTTTGACCTCATCGCTGATGTCGAAATAGATACTGAAGTCGATCAGTTCGCGCACTCGTTCATCATATAAGGGATGTAACCCCTCAACCACGAGAATGTGATTTGGCTCTACTCGCTCTGGTGGGTCGATGTTGCCGGTCTCATGGTTGTAAATCGGCTTATCAATTGCTTGACCTTCTTTGAGCGCTTTGATTTGCTCATACATGAGGTCAAAATTGTTTGCTCTCGGGTCAAGTGCAGTTATTCCCGTTTCTTTACGCTGCTTGCGGTCTAGAGAGTGATAGTCATCTAAGCAAATGACTGTCATTAACTCTTCACCAAATAAATCTATTAGGCGACGCAAAAAAGTAGATTTCCCGCACCCGGAGTCTCCAGCGACTCCAATCAATACCACGCGTTCCAGCTTACTAGTCATAAATCTCCTCTAAATACTAAAGATGGAGTCAATCAATAACTTTTCTTGCAGCAATTCCCCAGCCAGGAGTTTACCTTCAATGGTTTATCCTACGTTCTCGCCCCCAGCAGCGTCGTGACAAACTAAACGGGTGTACAACACAGTGGTAGCAAATACCCGTCTGACTAGTCTAGATTTGTTGCTGGTAAGTATTTAATCCTAGTGTTATATTGAATTGTAACAGAAGGAAGTACTCCAAACAAGGCTTGCTGGTATTTCCTTTCAATTAGTTTTCCAGCCAGTAGGGACCGAACAAAATCTTTCTAATCACATACTTTATAACTATTTATAAGTAGCGTGGTCATGTGAAGTCTTTACTTAGAACTCCATACACAAGTTGATACAGTCTTTTTCTTGTTTTTCAATTTTTTGGAGAAGAAAACTAACACAAGCGTGAATATTCATTCATCGGCAGTCCTGGCGACATTTCAATCAGGAAATTATCAAATGATTGAGCAAATGACGAAAATAGCAAGATTTTGTGCACTTACTTTACGTGTATACCAAATTATGAGTCGGAGAATTTTAGCATGACACTGGCAGTGGTTGACAGATGTTTCACATCAAGTAAAACTTATTTTAGTTGCTTATGTAAGGATTCCCTTTATCAGAATTTAGTAGCTGGACTTTGTCCTAGTTATGAAAATACCCATGATGAAAGATGCAAATTCAGCCAAAAATATTCTGTCTAAAATTCCAAAATTCATTTCTTGTGGAAAGAGAGAAAATAGCAAAATTGGGGAAGTCAAACTAATCGCAAATAACTTTCCGTGATTGGTACCTCCCAAGCTAACTACTCGGTGAGGGTTATGTACCTGACGGATAGTAATAAGTTATCTCCCTCTTTGGGAGGTGGTACTTCAAGGAGAAAAGATTAAATTGACTCATTATTAACATTCTCCAAAAGATTTATCCTCTACCTTAGAATGTGGACAGGAGTGTGTTTTACTATGACTGCATATCTTTGGTGAGTGTACGTAGCAAGGCATTGGCTAGTCATGCCGCTTTCCAAAAAGCGCCAGTTTTGTCAAGCCAAAATCAGGTAAACTAAAGCTGGCGCGTCATGCTAGGAAGGGTTTTTTTAGAAAAGGTTAAGTAGACAAGTAGACATCGGAGTGGTAGAACGAATGTACATTAAAGGTGCTGTTGAAGGTGCTGCCAACACAGAATTAGGTAGCCGTGTTTTCGTATATGAAGTGGTGGGTCTACGTCAGAGCGAAAAAACTGATAAAGCGGACTACCCAATTCGTAACAGTGGCAGTGTATTCATCAGAGTGCCTTACAGCCGAATGAATCAGGAAATGCGGCGTATCACTCGCCTTGGCGGCAAAATTGTTAGCATCCAGCCATTGAGTGCTTTGGAGCAACTCAATGGAAAAACCTCTACAGCAGGTGCCAACAGTGAAACCGAGACTGCTAGCAGTCAAGCAAATGGTAAAGCCATACCTGTAGCTGAGCAACAGCCCAAGAAAAATGACAAAAAAGGCAACACCATGACTCAAGCGAAAGCCAAAAAAGAAGCACACGCTGACGTTCCCGTCAACATTTACCGTCCAAACGCTCCGTTTATTGGTAAGTGCATATCCAATGAAGCGTTAGTAGAAGAAGGCGGAATTGGTCTTGTTCAGCACATCAAGTTCGACATTTCCAGTGGTGATCTGCGTTATTTAGAAGGTCAAAGTATCGGTATTATCCCACCCGGATTGGACAAGAACGGCAAGCCAGAAAAACTCAGACTGTACTCGATCGCCTCAACTCGTCATGGCGATGATGTGGATGACAAAACAGTCTCTCTTTGCGTCCGCCAGTTGGAGTACAAGCACCCAGAAAGCGGCGAGACAGTCTACGGTGTTTGCTCTACATACCTGTGTCAGATAAAACCAGGAGATGACATAAAAATCACAGGTCCGGTGGGTAAAGAAATGTTGTTACCTGCCAACGAAGATGCCAAAGTTATTATGATGGCAACAGGAACAGGTATCGCTCCCTTCCGGGCTTACCTGTGGCGGATGTTCAAGGACAACGAAAAAGCAGCTAACCCAGATTACAATAATTTTAAAGGGTTTTCCTGGCTGATATTTGGTATTCCGACAACTCCAAACATCCTCTACAAGGAAGAACTGGAAGAAATCCAACAGAAGTATCCAGAGAATTTCCGCCTCACTTATGCCATCAGCCGTGAACAGAAAAACGCACAAGGTGGCAGAATGTACATCCAAGACCGCGTAGCAGAACAGGCAGATGAACTGTGGAAATTAATTAAAGAAGAGAAAACCCACACATACATTTGCGGTTTGCGAGGTATGGAAGATGGTATTGATGCAGCACTGAGTGCAGCCGCAGCAAAAGAAGGTGTAACTTGGAGTGATTACCAGAAAGACCTTAAGAAAGCTGGTCGCTGGCATGTAGAAACATACTAATTTAGTCATTAGGCTTTCGACAAAAGGCTATAGACTTAAGTAAGAAAGATAATCAGTAGGTAGGGCATATGTCCTACCTACTGATTATTATTCGTTAAATTTGGTGTAAGGCTTGTGGGTGTAAAGCTGGGAATTTTGGGATTAGGCACTGTCGGAACGGGTACGGTGCAATTGTTACAAGATAGCCGTTTTCGTCACCCGTTGTTGCAAGAAGTAGAAATCTATCGCGTGGGAGTGCGATCGCTCGACAAACCCCGCGCAGTCGCATTGCCAAAAAGCGTTCTCACAACAGATTTAGAGGCAATTGTCACTGACCCAGAGATAGATATTGTGGTCGAGGTAATAGGGGGACTGGAACCAGCGCGATCGCTTATCCTCAAAGCAATTCAAAATGGCAAGCACGTGGTAACTGCTAACAAAGCAGTAATTTCCCGTTTTGGTAATAAAATCTTCAGCGCTGCTAATCAAGCTGGGGTATACGTCATGCTGGAAGCCGCCGTGGGTGGTGGTATTCCAGTGATTCAACCCTTGAAGCAATCTTTAAGAGTCAACCGCATTCACACCGTCACTGGTATCGTTAATGGCACGACTAACTACATTCTCTGGCGAATGCAAACCGAAGGCAGTCACTTCAGCGATGTCCTCGCTGATGCCCAGCGATTAGGTTATGCTGAAGCTGACCCAACTGCTGATGTCGATGGCTTGGACGCCGCAGATAAAATCGCCATCCTCGCATCATTAGCCTTTGGTGGACTCATTAAGCTGGAAAATGTCTACTGTGAGGGGATTCGGCAAGTCAGCAAGACAGATATTGCCTACGCTGAGAAATTGGGATTTATCATCAAACTGCTTGCCATTGCTAAAAGAACCACCCCATCCCCCTCATCTCCCATCTCAGTCAGAGTCCATCCTACCTTAGTCCCTAAAGCACACCCTCTCGCCAGCATCAACGACGTGAATAATGCCATTCTTATTGAAGGCGAACCCATAGGACAGGTGATGTTTTTTGGTCCTGGTGCTGGTGCTGGGGCAACTGCCAGTGCTGTATCATCGGATATCTTGAACCTAGTAGCAGCAATCAAAACCAGTACAACAACACTAAATCCGCTACTCCCTTGTAGAAATCAAGAGTACTGCCAAATTGTGCCAATGGCAGAACTCATCACCCGATTTTACGCTCGTTTTCTCACCAAAGACCAACCTGGAGTGATTGGCAAATTGGGAACTTGCTTTGGCAATCATCGAGTGAGCTTAGAATCAATCGTCCAAACAGGTTTTCAGGGAGAACTAGCAGAAATTGTTGTTGTCACTCACGATGTTCGAGAAGGCGATTTTCGGCAAGCATTAACAGAAATTCAGACTCTTGCAGCAGTAGACAGTATTCCTAGCTTGCTGCAAGTGCTTTGAGGATAATGGTTATAAGGGAGTAATTTAACGAATCCGTAACCTGAAAACTGTAATCTATTACCTAATAGCCTTAATCCTGTCTCTTATCCCTTATTCGTTAAAAGATCACAGATATGCATCCTTCAGATCCGGAGTCATCTCCAAACAATACCCTTGGCTTTGATGAATTTATCGGTATTCTTGTTGCTTTTGTAACTATCGGGATCATTCTATTTTGGGCATTCTCCCGTAAGAATGCTAATTGGAATATAACTGGGTTAATGTCCCCCTCCCAGACTTCCTCCGCTTCCCCTATTATTCCTGTAACTCCTGAACAAGTAGTTCCATTTATTCTTCCTGGTGTCAAACCAACAGTCATTCCATCCCCAACCGACGAAAAAACTCTAAAAGGTGAGTTACCTCCAGTTTCTAACCTAGATCCAAACCAGCAGTTACAAGCAGAAGAACCATCATCTTCTTCTCCCATCACAACGAAAGAACAATCTCGTGTCGTCACTCCTAGTGAAAAATTGCCAACAATTCCCCCACCGCTTGCTTTTACAGATGTACCTGCTGAGTTTTGGGGACGGCGTTTCATTGATGTTCTTTCTTCCCGTGGAATCATCAAAGGCTTTCCTGATTACTCTTTTAGACCTAACCAACCTGTAAACCGTGCTGAATTTGCTGCCATTTTGCAACAAGCCTTTGATAAAAGAAATGGTGGGACTTCAACAAATTTCAAAGATATATCAGCAGAATTCTGGGCAATTCCAGCAATTAACCAATCCATCACAACTGGATTTTTAAAAGGATATCCAGACAAAACCTTCAAACCAGAGCAAAAAATTCCGCGAGTACAAGTTTTAGTTGCTCTTGTTAGTGGGTTGAATCTCAAAGTACCCCCTTCCCCTGCAAAAGTTTTAAGCATCTATAAAGATGCTAAAGATATTCCTAAATACGCCATTGATAAGGTAGCAGCAGCTACAGAAAACCGTCTTGTGGTAAACAACCCGAACCCACAAGTTCTTGCTCCAAATCAAGAAGCAACCCGTGCTGAGGTTACTGCTATGGTTCATCAAGCTTTGGTGCGAATGGGAAAGTTGCAACCCATTGAATCTCAGAGCATTGTAACAGCACCTTGATAGATTTTATAGTGTAAGTGCTGACCAAAATTAACCGGCTACACAGACTCATAAACTAAAAGCCTGCTTATGCAGGCTTTGTTTTGCTAACCTCAGACTTCTATCTGAGGACGTTAAATTTGGGAGGCAATACTCCAGTAGTAATAGATAGCGTATCAGCCAGAATGGCGATCGCACTGCATGAGTAGCAGCTATTTAGCTTTCTGGAGCTTGTTTGCCAACAACTTGTGATTTGAGCGCTGTAATCTCATTGGTTAACTCTTGCCGAGTTGAGGCTTGGAGTAGATAGCGGTAGACAAACCATGCAGAGTAACCAATACCAATTAATTCAAAGGTAGGTGCTACCAAAGGAATGTCATTCAAAGCATCCAATATCGCCAAGACTACCTTCACAGCGACAATTGCTGCCACAATTAAACCAATGCTAATCAAGGGCTGTTTGTATCTATTAAAGAAGCTTGCTAGATATTCAGGCAGTGTCGCTAAAAAGCCAGAAACTTGTTCTCCATATTTTAGCCATTGCTCTTGAGACTGCGCGCTTGGCTGGAGTTTGGCTATGGTTCCTGTTTGGTTGTTGATATTTGGCATTGTTGCATCTGGAGACTTAGTTTCCACAATTTCCGGTTCTTGCATTTTCGTTTCCATAATTTTCACAAGGTAGTTACTTTAATCCGGACAGTTACAACCAAAAGGCTGTTGATTAGGCAATGCACCAGTGCATCAGCACAACTGATTTTGGGATACAACGAGGTTCTAGTTGCCTATAACCATAATTGCCCGTTAACCACGACTTCATCAACTACAAGGTAGAGAACCACTAACGAGGGTAGTAGTCACAACCTTTAGTAGAATGACTTGAAAAAACATTCTAGGTTCATTGTTTCGATGAACTAGAATCCTGAATGTAGGGTGACTGATACTGTGTGAGTTTGCTAATGATGATACTCGTTTAAGTACAAATCATGGAGAAATCAGTCCACCTTTTATTTATACAAGTCTAAATGCCGATTTTACCCGATATTTAAGCTATCTTAAGCTGTTATCTTTGAGTTAAGACATTCATATTGATATTTATACCGAATAAAAGTTATCAATTATACTGGGCAGATACCATAAATAGCTGGTAGTAACTTAAAAACTTTTATTGCTTATTTATAAAAATTATTATAATTAGATAGAAATACAGCATTATATGTAACGAATTCTTCACTCATAAATAATTTCTGTACTAGGTGGAAAGCAAAGTCTACACCGAAACAAATATTATTTCTAGGGAAGCTGGTTTGGGGATCATCACCATAGTTAGCCTACTTCTTAGGCTGTTCTACGTAGTGAGAAGTAATAAGTAAAACTAATCAATTAACCAGAAAATTCATGTGCCATGTGCAAGGAATTTACCAATCCCCATACCCTACTTCCAATAATCAATGCTATGGAAAGCTCTATTTCCAATCAGGAATTTCTGCATCTTCACCACCAATGCCGATACCTGTATTAAATATTTCAGCATTGGTAATGTTGAGATCATTCATTGATGCTCCATACACATTTGAGTCATAAATCGTAGCACGAGTGAAATTCACCTTATTAAGATTGGCTTTCTTGAAATTAACATTCGTCGCGAAAGCTGATGTTAAGTTAGCACCTGCTAAGTTAGCACCTGTAAGATCAGCACCTTCAAGATTCACTTTTGTCAAGTTTGCTCCTTGGAGATTCGCATTTCTCAAGTCAGCACCAATTAAATGAGCACCACTGAGGTTTGCTTTCGATAGATCACACCCACTACATTCCCCAGTAGCAATTAGCTTTTTTACGTGCTGTGGATTTGCCGCATTCACTGAAGTAGCTAAAAATAGGGGAGTAACTAAGGTTAGAGTTGCTAAAAGCTTGAATTTCATAATATTTCCCCCTTTCTGATACAAGTAGCTTCCGTTTTCTCCTCACAGTTCTATTATTACCTTTAGCACTGTTTGGTGGTAATAGATTGACAACATAAGTTAACTGTGGTGTTTGCCAGCTTTTTTTGTGATGGTAGACAAGTTCTTATAGTTTTTAAGAACTGGTAACTGATGCACCTTATTTAACCAATACTCGACCATTACTGAGACCAATAATAACACCTAGTTATTGGTAGAAAATTCCACCCTTAGGCGTTAATCGATATCTGCTGTAAGACGTAAATTGCAGAAAAGTAGTTTCTAAAAGCTTTCTTACTTTCTGGGTATTTGCGAAAAAAAAACTCTCTGACAGTACTTTCTCAAAAACAGTATTAAATTTTACTAAAAAATCAGAGAAATTGCAAATACAGCAGTTTTCCATTAAATGGATTACAGCTGGAGATTTTCTTGTAGGATAGGTGTTTCGCCCGTAGTAAATTCAAGGCGGATAAGATACCCACCTTGCCCTAGCTGTATTTAATACAGCTAACAACTGCTCTAGTTTCGATGATATTGTCTACATATACTTTTTCAACAACAACTCCAACTTCTCCTTAGTCACTGCGGGAGCCTTATCTAGGTTTGTCAAAATCGCATACTTTAGTGCTGAATGTGCATCACTAGACGGTGGGTTTTCGCTCAAATGCCGTACTGTTTCTTGAATCACTTTCTGAGCGTTGACTGCATTTCGCTGCAAATTACTAACGATCATGTCCACCGTCACACAATCGTGATCTGGATGCCAACAATCATAATCTGTTACCAGAGCAAGAGTAGCATAGGCAATCTCTGCTTCCCGTGCTAACTTCGCCTCTGGCAAATTGGTCATCCCAATCACCGTTGCACCCCAACTGCGGTAAAGATTTGATTCCGCCTTTGTCGAAAATGCTGGTCCCTCCATACATACATAGGTACCACCACGATGCACAGTGATATCCGATAAGTGTAGAGAAGCGATCGCATCTGTGACAACTCCGGCCAAATTTTTACAAATCGGGTCGCCAAAAGCAATATGAGCAACAATTCCCTCACCGAAAAACGTTGAAACCCGATTTTTCGTTCTATCAATAAATTGATCGGGAACCACCATATCCAGTGGTTTCACTTCTTCCTTTAAAGAACCTACAGCGGAAGCAGAGATAAGATACTCCACACCCAGTTGCTTCATTGCATAAATATTGGCGCGAAATGGCAACTCGGAAGGCAACAGCGTGTGATTGCGACCATGACGCGCTAAAAAAGCAACTCGTGTACCCTCTAAAGTTCCTAGTATAAAAGCATCAGATGGTGAACCAAAGGGAGTTGGGACTTGCACCTCTTCGATATTTTTGAGGGCATCCATTTTGTATAAACCACTGCCACCAATAATTCCAATACGAGTTTCTGTCATTATCTTTCAATTTCATGAGAAGTGGGGAATCAAGTTAAGAGTGAAAAGTGAGGGGTCATAATTCATAACTCCTCATTCTGAGCTATAGCTCTTAACTTTTAGAAGTATTCTACCCGTGCATCTAACCCACGTGAGCGTAACCACTTAGACAAATCTTCTGCTTGTGAGCGTTCTCTAAATTGTCCAGCATTTACATAGGGACCTAATCTAGATTCAGCGCGGAAAGCTTCTGGAATATATTGACGTACTTGATTTAAAGTGTCGTTCTTAGAAATCGGGATGACTACAACATAGCGATTGTCCTGCTTAGGCTTCCATCCCGTAGAATTGTTCCCGTTGTTGCTCAACCCCAATGCTTGCCAGGTTTGAAAATTGACAGACCCTGTCGTTTCTAGCCCATAGTATCGTTGAAATTGAACGACAGCGTCTCTCGTTGCAGGACCATAATAACCAGTGAGATCACCTCTAAAAAATCCTAAATTCTGCAAACGCTGTTGCACGACTGTAACTCGTTGACTTCTCTCACCTTGACAAATATCTCCGGTGGCTGTTGAACAACCAGAGCTTTGTTCATAGCTTTGTCCATAGCTTTGTCCAGAGCTTTGTCCGTAGCTTTGTCCAGAGCTTTGTCCATAGCTTTGTCCAGAGCTTTGTCCATAGCTTCGCTCTCCTATAGCTGTCGTTATAGCCCCCAAGGTTTGTGAGTCAGCAACACCACTGGGTACTATTCTATAATCTTGCTGAAAACGTGCTACAGCTTCCTGGGTTGTTGGACCAAAATAGCCAGTTGGATTCACTCTAAAGTAGCCCAATTGCTGCAAATCCTGTTGCAATTCTCTCACCTGGCTACCCGAATCACCCAAATTCAAAGCATTGGGTAACCTATCTCCACCGACGCCAACTGAAGAATTATTTCTGCTAAGAACAATACGTATTGCTTCTTTTGTTCTCGCACCGACAACACCATCAGCACGTATTCCACGTGATTGCTGGAATCTGATGACTGCTCGCTGAGTTTCTGGACCAAAGTTACCTGTTATCGGACCATTAAAGTAACTTAAACGCCGCAAATCCTGTTGTAATTTGGTGACTGCTTGACCCGTGCTACCTGATCGCAGATCATTGCTAACACTTCCACTCGGTCTTCTACTTTGACATTGAGATTGCAGCAATTGTTGAGTTCTTGTACCCACAACTCCAACAGATGGTAGTCCATTTGCTCGCTGGAACCTAATGACAGCATCCTGAGTTAAGGAAGCAAACTTGCCTGTCACCGGACCATTATAATAGCCCAACTTGCTCAAACATCTTTGGATCTGTGAGACTTGAGATCCAGTACTTCCCACTTGAAGCGCTAGCGCACGCTCCGCCATATTCAAGAGTGCTAAAGTCAGTGCTACAGATAAAAGACGTATTGCAGCAGTGCTAGACAGTTTTCTCCAATTCAACTCAGCAAAGAGATGAAAATTAAATGGGACAGAAACATTTTCATTTCTTATTGATGTCTCGTTTGCCGAAGCGAAAGAAGAATAACCAATTCTTTTCATAGTTTTTTCAAGTTGTTAGTTTAGATAATTCCCCTGTTATGGATTGGACCTTTCACAGAGCGTTAGTCAGTTGTTTGTATAATATGCAATTATTGACACGCTTTTGTAACAGCAGTTCCTTACAATATCTTTGCGATAATTAAAATTTCTTTATTTAAGTAATTTTGCGGTAGTTGTACAAAAAATTTGCTGCTTGATACTATACATACGGGACGCCACATGCTTCTCCTTGCCCAGACGCTCTTGCAACAACAGGGAAACCCCAACACCAGTGCTGCGGGAGGAAAACCCTCCCGCAGCACTGGACCCCCTTTATCTCATGTCCGGCTAATTAGTTATGATTCCCGCGATAAGTATTCAACCGGACATGAGATTACCCCATTTTCTTCAAGATAGATCTAAGTTGTGACTGGCTTGATGTTTTGATTGACGCGGAACAGGTTGGTTGGATCGTACTTATTCTTGATCACAACCAGACGCTCGTAATTGTCGCGGTAGGTGGCCTGGACGCGCTCTTGACCCTCCTCCATCATAAAATTCACGTACGCACCGCCACAGGTATAGGGATGCAATGCACTCCAATATTCCTTTGCCCAGGTAGTAATGCGATCGCACTTTGCAGGATCGGGATCGATACCAGCCATAATCATTGACCACTTCGCATCGCGGAAGCTGAAAGCCGTATCTTTATTGCCGACTCTGTTGACTGCGCCGTCTATCGGATATAAGTGCATAGTTGAAAGGAACGTTGGTAGTTGCGAACCATATTTCACGTGCAGTGCGATCGCCTCATCGCTCAACTGGTTCACAAAATCGCCCTTCCAGTACCACTGTAACCCTGGCGGTAGTAGCGGATCAAACATACTCTGCAAAGCAGGATAGGGAATTGGACCAATATGTTCAAAAGCTGGAGTAGCAAAGTCACGAACAGGCTGGAATGCTGCTTCTACTCTTTCTAGTGGACCGCAATAACACCAAATAATCCCACACATGGTTTTAGTATGTAGGTGTTCTGGGAATGGTGGTCCAGGCGGTACATTTAAAAAGGCAAAGAAGCCATACATATCTTCTGGTGCATTGATGATGAACTCTCGATACCACCGCATGACTTCAGCTGCTTGATCCAAAGGCCATAGTGTCGGACCAGCATAGACCGTGCTGACAGGATGTGCTCTGAACACAAAAGAGGTGACAACACCAAAGTTACCCCCGCCGCCACGAATTGCCCAAAACAGATCCTCATTCTCTTGTGCACTGGCGGTAACAAAACGACCGTCTGCCAGTACTACGTCTGCTTCTAGTAGATTGTCAATGGTTAAGCCATACTTGCGAGTTAGATAGCCATGTCCGCCACCCAAGGTCAACCCAGCAATGCCAGTAGTAGAGATGACCCCACTAGGTACAGCCAGACCGAATGCATGGGTTGCATGATCTACATCTCCCCAGGTGCAGCCGCCTTCGACTCGCACAGTACGCGCTACAGGGTCAACGCGAATGCCCTTCATGTGCGAGAGGTCGATGACCAAGCCGTCATCGCAAATCCCCAAACCTGCACCATTGTGACCGCCGCCTCGAACTGCAAGGAGTAAGTTGTTTTCGCGGGCAAAATTGACAGCGGCGATGATATCCGCCACGTTTGCACAACATGCTATCAGTCCTGGGTGTCGGTCAATCATGCCATTGTAGACCTTACGGGCATTATCATAGCCTGCATCAGTGGGACACAACAACTCACCGCGCAGGTTTGCCTTGAATGCTTCTACTGCTGCTTCCTCAAGAACGGTTTCTTCACCTGTGATGGTGGCAACATGCAAGTTAACCATAATTTTCCTCTTAAGATATATTTTGATGCACAGTTGTTTAAGTAGTTGGACATGGGCAATGGGCAATGGGCGTGGGATAGAGATACGCCCGGTACCGCACATCAACTCAAGTACGGAACCATCAATCTTTTCACACTCTTGAAGGAAAAACGACAGATCGTCTGTGAAACGTAAGTAAGAATCATAAAGATGCGCAATTTGCTCGTAATCAAGTGCAGAACTCATAAAACAATCATTAAAATGATGTATCTTTGACCTTATTTTGTATGGTTGTTGTTTGTGGTTTTGTTTATTTGAACTTAAATTCAAGTTAACCTTTCTCTTTTGAAAGAGCAGTACGAAAAAGTCACAAAAAATCAGGACATTTCTCTTAAAATTAAATTCCTTTGTCAGATTTGGTAAGAAATGGTCATTTATGTATGGGGTTTCTCCCTTGCTCCCCCTGCACAAGGTGCCTCTTCCACGACTTGTTGGAAATTAAGGAATGCCAATGGAGGGAGGCAGAGCCTCTGTACCTGCATTCCCAGCCAGAGACTGGGAACGAGAGATTTATCCGTGGTATGACATTGCAGGTTTGGAAGGAACAGAACTGTATTTCTTCTTGATTCCATGGATATTTTTCATGGTAGTTTTTCTTAGCATTTTCTTGTTCCTCGGTGTAGCAGTGCTATTTGTTCAGCACTTAAGACATCGGGATGACTCATAATTCACGACTCGCCAGAAATTTGGCAAAATACAGTCCTTTTGCGTGGTCCATCTAACTCAAAAAATAAGACAGATTGATAGGTTCCTAAAGCTAATTTTCCATCCACAATCGGAATGACTTCACTCGTACTTAGAGTCATTGCCATTAGGTGAGAATGGGCATTCATTGGTTCATCTGGAGGGATATTTTTTCTTAAATGTAGGTCATTATGTAAGTAACGGTCTGATTCAGGAGCCAACTTTTGTAAATAAACTTTGACATCTTCTAACAATCTTTCTTCGTATTCATTAATAGCTAATGCCGTGGTTGTATGGCGAGAGAAAATTAAAGCTTGACCATTTATAATTGATGTCGATACTATCAAGTCTTGAATTTTTGATGTAATATTATGAATATTAATTCCTGGTTTTGTTTCGATTATTATTAAATGATTAACAATTGGCATATTGTCAATTTTGTGTTTTTTATTTTACAAGTGATGGGACAAAAGTTTAAAGGCGAAGTGTCACACTGCGTTAATGCACCTTACCAATTATCGCTTGCAAACCCCTCACCAAGCGCTCGATTCCTTCTTGTGCTGTCTCTTTTTGTAGCGCACCGTAGGCGACGCGGAGATAGCATCCATTATCCATACCAAAGGTTGTACCAGGAATCACTGCGACTTGATGTTCGCGGATGAGTCGTTCAACCAGCTTAAAGCTATCCAATTGAGTATGAACTTTCAGGAAAAAATAGAACGCACCATCAGCAGGAGCAATAGTACATAACTCTTGTAAGCTATTGAGGGAATCAAGTACGACGAGTCTTACTTGTGCGATCGCCTGAATATGATTCTTCAAATAGTCCTCTTTTGCTTGCAACGCCCCTAATGCTGCATACTGGGAAATCACAGGCGGACAAATGAGAATGGTATCTTGAACTTTTTTGACGGCGACAAGCAGGTGTTTGGGAATCACCATGTAGCCAATACGCCAGCTTGCAAAACCATAAGCCTTGGAAAGACTATAAAGGGAAATGGTATGATTGCTACTTAGCGCAAATGCACCGGGTGAAATATGTTTCGCTCCATTGTAAGTGAAGTATTCATAAGCTTCATCGCTGATGTGGTAGATACCGCGATCGCGACAAATTTGATTCACGAACCACAACGCTTCTTCTGAATACACAGCCCCAGTAGGATTATTAGGGGAAATCGTTACCACTGCTCGTGTTTTTGAAGTGATCGCTTGAGCGATCGCCTCTGGACGTAGCTGGTAATTTTCATCACATTTCACTAGTACCGGATGACAACCCGCCATCGTAATCGCCATTTCATGATTGAAATAGTAAGGGGTGTTGAGAATAACTTCATCTCCTACCGAAGTGATGGCAAGAACAGCGTTCATAAACGCCATATTGCTACCTGCAGTAACAACAATGCAGTTTTCTTCATTGATTTCAATACTGTTAAAGGTTTGTAACTTTGCCGCTAGTGCAGTTTGTAGTGGGGGAATTCCCTCAACAGCTTTGTATAAATGATTAGTTGATTCGGCAAGGAACTTAGGCAAAAGTTCTATGGCTTCGGGTGGTGGACTATAAGAAACAACACCTTGTCCCAGAGAGATTGTACCAGGACAGCTTTTAATCAGTTCTCCAACAACAGGAATAATAGGGGACTGTACCGCCTGCATCCGAGAGATAAAAGATCCCATATAGAGCGATCGCCTCTGTTTCTCGTGTCTAAAATATAGTTTAAAACAGTTAACAGTTAGCAGTTATCAGTTCACAGGTTTGTGATGGGGATGCTTTTACTGTAGCAATTGGTCATCCTGGTTATATGCCCAGCGAACAAGCACAGGGCGAACCGAAATTGAGTAGTGATATTTATGCAGTCGGAATTATTTGTATTTATGCTTTAACAGGTAGAAATCCCGATCCAAGACTTGGTAGGGGATTGCCAACACACCCCGATACAGGTGAAATTATTTGGCGAAATCAAGCACAGATTAGCCCTAAGTTAGCTAATTTTTTAGACAAAATGGTTCGTTATGACTACCGTCAGCGTTACCAGTCAGCAGATGAAGCCTTGCAAGCTTTAAAAACGCTATTACCTAATACTTCAACTAGAAAACAAATACTACCTACGAAAATTCACTGGCGGTGCACTCATATGAAATGTATACGTAACTCACTCTAGGGCGATTATGCAATCACTCTTTAAGATAGCAGATTACGTGTGAACGCACCCCCATGTTTAGAAAATTCTCACGCTTTTTGACGTGTTCTTCCAGACTAGCTTTTAATCATTTCCCGCACTTTTTGCTGAAGCGCTGGATCTTGTCTGACTGCTGCTTCAATTTGATTGAAACGTTCTGGCGGTAGCCCTTCCTTTTGTAGGACTTGCTGCATCTTTGTATTAGCTTCTTGCTGAATTGATCTCAGATTTGTGAAAGCCTTATCAAATTGCTGCTTTTCCTTTGAGGTAACTGCCTGTTTTGGCTTCTCTGAAGGATTTCGCTGTGATTTATATACTTCCAAAAATCGTTGTTGACTCAGACCAGACTGACTTATGATTTGCGTGATCTGCTGATTTGCCCCCTGCTCAATCACTATCAACTGTTTTAGGGAGCTTGCAAATTTCTGAAGTTCCTCTGGACTAACTTTGGTCTGGGACGTCTGGGGTATTGCTGGAGCTTGAGGTTGAGAGGATGGAGATGGAGATAGAGATGGAGATAGAGATGGAGATGGAGATGCAGGCTTTGTTGGTGCTTGTGCATGAGCCGACAGGCTGCTGACAAGCAAAAAGAAGAAAACATAGCTACCTGTCAGAATTTGCTTAAACACGTTGAGTTCCTCCTTAAGGGTTTCCAGCTTGGTATCAGAAGAATTTGTTGCATTTCCTGAATCGGGCATCGGGTTCCATCGATTTGTCAGGCATATCTTAAGGTAGCACTTAGACAGCAAGCAAGAGTTACTGTTTATCGCTAACGACTCTAAGTATGCTCTATCGTGGTACAGTTTAACACGTAATGAACTACTAACCCTGTGGCTGAAGGGCTGTTTTCTACACCCAGCCCTGGTAGATTTCCTTTTGCTCAGAGAAGCACTGTTTTGGCAGCAGCAATATCTCTACTCTGCTTGTATCCAGAAAGACTGCTGATTCTCTTTTCAGTTTTGACGGCTTTTTAAGACAAATTGTGCCAATTAAATGTGTAATTTTGACTACAAAATATCGAGAAATTTGGAGGAAAAGAGTTGAAAAAAAAGTTCAAATTTTTTAATTTTTAATTTTTAATTTTTCTTTGTCATTTTTTCGTGCGATATTGCTTGCTCTTCTGGTACTTTTTATTGCAATATGGCATTACAGTATTCGATGAGAGTTGTCAGGCGATCGCCTATGGCATCAAGTCTACTTTTGGCAGTGGAAGCTTGCCGCGCTCCTTGGAAAAATATCATATCTATTTCCAATAGCCGCAGCTGCTTACTCATTTCCGTCTGATATGACTGTAACCGACCCTCATCGTTGCTATCTGTGTCCAGACCAACCAAAGGCACAATCTGTTGCTGAAAAAATTGCTGCAAGGATCTCACACTCTGCTGTAGTTCGGATGCATCTACTTTGGTAGTCATGACATCCGAATGCAATTGTTTCAGTAATATCTTCAATACGTGATATTTATCGCGAATTAGAGACATCGAAGTTCTTCTTGAGATACTATTAAAGTCAAGGTAATGTCAAGAAATTTTTCTGATAGCTTAAACTTTCTTAAATTTTATTTCCGAATCTCTCGCCTCATATGAATTTTGAGGCTGAATTTGTCGTAAATTGATTTTCCTAACTATGATGCTAGACACTCGTACTGGATAATTTGCACTTCTTATCATCGGGGATCAACTCCTCACACCAAGCGCGAGAGTGCAAGTGTCAGTAACAGTTTTTTCTGACGGCAATACCTCCGTCAACACTATCCACTTTCTCACTTTACTATCAACCACCTAGGCACGTCTATTCTATGAGCAGCACTGTAATGACTTCCAGAATTGATATTACCCTTCCAGAATGGCTACAGATTTGTCTAAATGGGTCATCTACACAAAACGCCGCAGCAGAAGATAACCGAAGGCAAAGCGATATGGCTTTAATTCGTCGAGCATTTGAATTTGCTTATCAGTTGCATCAGGGTCAGTACCGTAAGTCAGGAGAACCATACATTTGTCATCCTGTAGCTGTAGCTGGAATGCTACGTGACTTAGGAGGCAGTGCTGATATGATAGCAGCTGGATTTCTCCATGACGTAGTGGAAGATACAGATGTCACGATTGAAGAGATAGAGCAGCGTTTTAGTAAAGAAGTGCGGCTCTTGGTAGAAGGTGTGACAAAGCTTTCTAAAATTAATTTCAAAAGTAAGACTGAAAGCCAAGCAGAGAACTTTCGCAGAATGTTTCTGGCAATGGCGCAAGATATTAGAGTGATTGTGGTAAAATTAACAGACCGCCTGCACAATATGCGGACTCTGGAACACCTTGCAGATGAAAAACGCCGCCGGATTGCTTTGGAAACACGAGAAATTTTTGCCCCCTTAGCAAATCGCTTGGGGATCTGGCGCATAAAATGGGAACTGGAAGATTTAGCTTTTAAGTACTTAGAACCAGAACCTTACCGGCAAATTCAGGAATATGTAGCCGAAAAACGGGTAGCGCAGGAAGAGAGATGGACGAAAGTTACCGAAATGTTGCAGCCTCGGTTTGTGGAAGCAGGAATTAAATGTCTTGACATCAGTGGGCGTTCAAAACACCTGTACAACATTTACTTAAAGATGCACAGGCAAAACAAAGAGTTTCACGAAATTTACGATTTAGCAGCGCTAGGGATTGTTGTCAATAGCAATGAGGAATGTTACCGTGCTTTGGCGATTGTCCACGATGCTTTCCGCCCAATTCCTGGTAGATTCAAGGATTACATAGGCTTGCCTAAACCTAACCGTTACCAATCATTGCATACAGCGGTCATTGGTCCGTGGGGTCGTCCTTTAGAGGTGCAAATCCGGACACTCGAGATGCATCACGTCGCTGAATATGGAATCGCAGCTCAATGGAAGTATAAAGAAACAGGAGGCTCCAACACTATCCATTGGACGGCATCAGATGACAAGTTTACCTGGTTGCGTCAGCTTTTGGAATGGCAGAATGACCTCAAGGATGCTCAAGAATATCTGGAAAGCATCAAGGATAACTTGTTTGAAGATGATGTTTATGTTTTCACACCTAAGGGAGATTTAGTTGCTTTAAATCCAGGTTCTACAACTATAGATTTTGCTTATCGCATTCATACAGAAGTTGGGAACCACTGTGCAGGAGCAAAGGTGAATGGACGGAGAGTACCACTTTCAACGCGACTGCAAAATGGTGATATTGTAGAGATTCTGACGCAAAAGAACAGTTATCCTAGTTTGGATTGGTTAAACTTTGTCAGAACTTCAGCTGCTAAGAATCGGATAAAACAGTGGTACAAGCGATCGCGCCGAGAAGAAAATATAGCCCGTGGTTGGGAATTGTTAGAGAAAGAACTGGGTAAACCTGGTGTTGAAAACTTGATTCAGGCGGAACCGATGCAGATTGTCGCACAGCGATGTCATTATCAGTCTGTGGAAGATTTACTCGCGGCTTTGGGTTACGGTGAAGTAACGCTGAATGTAGTGCTAAACCGTTGGCGAGAAGTCGTCAAAGCCCAACAACCTATTGCAACTGCACCCCAAGTTCCTATAGAAGAGCCAACATCTGCACAAAAAGCATTGTGGGAAGTAGCTTCAACAAACTCTATTACCAGTGAATCCCCAATAGTTGGCATCGAAGGATTAGTGTACTATGTAGCTAGGTGCTGTACCCCCATTCCTGGAGAATCGATTATTGGTGTCGTGACCAGAGGTAAGGGAATTGCAATACATCGCCAAGGATGTCAGAATCTGGAGAACGTGGAGTGCGATCGCTTAGTGCCAGTCCATTGGAACCCAGCAAGTAAACTCCAAAGTTGTCCTCGAACCTACCCTGTGAATATTCAGATTGAAGTCATGGATAGAGTAGGAGTGCTAAAGGATATTCTCTCACGTTTGAGTGACCAAGGAATCAACGTGTGTCATGCTCAGGTCAAAACTGCTCATGGTCAACCAGCATTAATTGATCTAGGTATAGAGATCTGCGATCAATCGCAACTAGAACAACTGTTCACTCAAATCAAGCAACTAAGCGACATTCTCAATATCCGTCGCATTAGTTCACCAGAAGAGTAGTTATAGTAGTTTTCTACAACCACCAGAACGATTTGCTCCCTCACCTCCTTGCGAAGCAAAGAAAAGCGCTGTCGCATTCCTTTGGAAAAACGAAAAATGTTTGCTCCCTTATCCCTTTGTTTAGGAATTTAGTACATTAAGTAGTAACTGGAAGATTTAGCGCGTATATTCTCTGAAAAAAGAGATTTAATCTCGTTGCCTACTAACTCAACACCTGGAGTTTTGCATATAAAATACATAAAAAAATGGAAATTGTAATTATACAAGGATAGTTTATGACGTTAATAGCCGGTCAAGTCAATAGTACTTTCGACATAGATTCTTTCCTGAGAGGGAAGATTACAACTGGTCATCTCATTAATCATATGCCTGAGGAGTTGTTGAATTTTTTAAAACATTTAGCTGCTGAAGATTTTTTTTCAACAGAAATTGGGCATATCGTAGAACTTGTCACTAAGGAACTGTACGAGTTGACCTCAGACTTGAATATAGCTGTCGCTGGTTTTATCTACACTTACTCTCTATTAAAAAATACTGATATTTGCGAACAAAATATAGAAAATATTGTCAATTATAATCCAGATATCTCTAACCAGTTGAAAAGCTTAAGAGTATTGTCTAAGTGTATTTCAAAATTTAAAGTAGCGTCTTCCTCTCATAAAAGCTTTTTTGAAGGAGAAAATTTTAGAAGACTACTATTTGTTGTTACCAGAGATATCAGAGCACTATTTATTGAACTCGTTTATAGACGAGTTATATTAGAAAATATAAATTGTATTGTATCCTTGAGAAAATTTTTGAAGGATAACTTTGTTATTGAAACTTTCAAAATTTTTGTTCCTATTGCTAACAGACTTGGTCTTTGGAGTGTCAAGTGGAAATTAGAAGATTTTTCCTTCAGAGAATTGGAAAGCGAAATTTATTTTCGGATTGTTGCTCTGCTCTCTGAGACTCGCTCAGAAAGAGAGAAGTATATGAACTATTGCATTGAGGAGATACGCAATAATCTTTTGGAGAATGGTTTTTTGGGTGGAAAGTTTGAAGTGTTTGGGAGAACAAAAAACATATATAGTATATATGCAAAAATGAAGCAACTCTACTGCTATACTAGAGGGACAGTTCCTAGTAAGTTTCCATCTGGTGAGTTTAACAAGTTTCTATATAGTAACTTTAATACTTGCTTTGAATCTGTGTACGACTTGTTTGGTATTAGAGTCTTGTGCAACTCAATACCAGACTGTTACGCTGCACTAGGAGTCATACATAGTTTATTTCATCCAGCACAGACTCCAAGAAGGAATAGTAGTCACTTCATTGATTATATAGCTGTACCCAAATCAAATGGTTATCGCTCTCTTCACACTGTTGTTATTGGACCAATGCAGAAGAGGTTAGAAGTTCAGATAAGAACTTCTGAAATGGATGCACAAGCAGAGTATGGTATCGCTGCACACTGGAAATATAAAGAGTTTGGTCATTCACAATCTACTAACGAGGAAGAGTATATATTTGCTGATATTAAAAAGGTCATAAAAGAGCAAGGTCTCTCTGCTGTTCATAGTTTCCTTGAAGGTTTGGATAGCGATATATTTGGCTCAGGAATTTATGTATTTACACCAGAAGGAGATGTTATATCTTTAACAAAAAAATCTACCTCGGTTGACTTTGCTTACCGAATTCATACAGAGATTGGGAACCACTGTGCAGGAGCGCGGGTGAATGGGCGTATAGTGACTTTGGACACACCGCTGAAAAATGGGGACATTGTAGAGATTATCACCCAGAAGAATTCTCACCCCAGTTTGGACTGGCTGAACTTTGTGGTTTCGACACGTGCTCGAAACAGAATTCGTCAATGGTACAAGCGATCGCACCGGGAAGAAAACATTGCTCGTGGTCGAGAATTGTTGGAAAAAGAATTAGGGAGAGCAGGTGTTGAAAACTTGATTAAGTCACAACCAATGCAGATAGTTGCACAGCGGTGTAACTATCATTCTATGGAAGATTTGCTCGCAGGTTTGGGTTATGGCGAAGTAACGCTGAATTTAGTGCTTAACCGTTGGCGAGAAATCGTAAAGGCGCAACAACCTATCACAGATGCACCTCCAATTCTCACGAAAGAGTTGACTTCAACAACCAAAGCACTGCGAGATGCACCTCCAGCTACCTCACGCACCACCGATTCACCAATAGTCGGGGTAGAAGGGTTAGTGCATTATTTCGCTAAATGTTGTACTCCTATTCCTGGAGAACCAATTATAGGTATCGTAACACGAGGTAGGGGCATTTCGATTCATCACCAAAGATGTCACAATATAGAGAATGTAGAGTGCGATCGCCTAATACCAGTCCATTGGAACAGTACAAGCGAACTCCACACTCCTGGTGCGACTTATTCTGTGAATATTCAGATTGATGCTTTCGATCGCGTTGGACTTCTCAAGGATATTCTCTCACGCTTAAGTGATCAGGGGATCAACGTACGTCGTGCTCATCTAAGAACAGCTAATGGTCAACCAGCATTGATTGACTTGGAGATTGAGATACGCGATCAACCACAACTGGAACAGATATTTACTCAAATCAAAAAACTGAGCGACATTCTCAACATTCGTCGTGTCGGTCAGGTTGAGGAATAATGAGAAGGAGTCAGAAGACAGCAATTCCTGATTCAGAATATCCCCACGAATGAATGATGTTGTTGGCGAATTAAAAGAGGGTGTTACCAGTCTGGTGATGATCCGTTTGTGGGTTTACACTTTCATACAAAGGCGATTGCCCAAAGAGCAGACGCCAGAGGCGTATCGTCAAGTTTGTGAGACCGAAGTTTCTCTCATCTTCATGTAAACATTTCCCTTAGGGAGATCCAAAAAATAAAATGTCCCGCCGTGTATTAAGTTAACGGGTTGGTGTAGAGGATCTGGGTTTGACGGCGGGACATTTTATTACGC
>JAESFN010000177.1_pt1:0-12500 | contig 92066 bp, 81 predicted proteins | sample 9269411 | NCBI WGS metagenome assembly JAESFN01 (sample SAMN14505399, study PRJNA617100) | algae metagenome | isolation source: Iphinoe sp. HA4291-MV1 and co-occurring heterotrophs from trail next to... | place: USA: Maunawili Falls, Hawaii | collected 2009-07-25
CTGGCCGCCGGGGTGCGGCCGATCTCGCTGGCCGTGGACGTCACCAACTACGTGATGTTCGAACTCGGCCAGCCGCTGCACGCCTACGACACCGCCACCCTGACCGGCGAGATCGTGGTCCGCCGGGCCGGCGCGGGGGAGAAGCTGACCACGCTGGACGACGCGGTGCGGGCGCTGGACCCGGACGACCTGCTGATCACCGACGGCAGCGGGCCGATCGGCCTGGCCGGGGTGATGGGCGGCGCGGCCACCGAGATCTCCGCGACCACCGACGACGTGCTGCTGGAGGCGGCCAACTTCGCCCCGGCGGTGATCGCCCGGGCGGCGCGGCGGCACAAGCTGCCCAGCGAGGCGTCCCGGCGGTTCGAGCGCGCCGTCGACCCGGCCCTGTGCGCGGCGGCCGCCGAGCGGGCCGCGGCGCTGCTGGTCCAGTACGGCGGCGGGACGATCGCGCCCGGTCGCACCGACGTGGGCGGGGTACCGGCCCCGGAGCCCATCGCGCTGCCCCTGGAGCTGCCCGACCGGATCGCCGGCGTCCGCTACGAGCGCGGCGCCACCGCCCGGCGGCTCGGCCAGATCGGCTGCCAGGTGGAGACCCGCGCGGTCGCCCACGGCCACCCCGAGCTGGTCACCACCCCGCCCACCTGGCGGCCGGACCTGCGGGTGCCGATCGACCTGGTGGAGGAGGTGCTGCGGCTGGAAGGGCTGGACAAGATCCCCTCGACGCTGCCGCCCGCCCCGGCCGGTCGCGGCCTCACCGCCGCGCAACGCCGCCGCCGCTCGGTGTCCCGGGCGCTGGCCGAGGCCGGCTACACCGAGGTGCTGCCGTTCCCGTTCGTCTCCCCGGCGGTGTTCGACGCGCTCGGCACCGCCGCCGACGACGCCCGGCGGGACGTGCTTACCCTGCGGAACCCGATCGACGCCGACCGCCCGGCGCTGGCCACCACGCTGGTCCCCGGCCTGCTGGACGCGGTGATCCGCAACGTGGCCCGCGGCCTGGGTGACGTGGCGCTCTACCACGTCGGCCAGGTGGTGCTGCCGCGCACCGAGCGGGTGCCGGTGCCGTCGGTCGGCGTGGACGGGCCGCCGACGGGCAACGAGCTGGCCCAGCTGGCCACCGCACTGCCGGAGCAGCCGGTGCACGTCGCGGTGGCCCTGACCGGGGCCTGGGAGCGCGCCGGCTGGTGGGGCCCGGGCCGGCCGGTGAGCTGGGCGGACGCCGTCGAGGCCGGTCATGTGGTGGCGCGCGCCGCCGGTGTCTCGCTGGAGGTGACGGCGGCTGACCTGGCCCCGTGGCATCCCGGCCGGTGCGCGCGGCTGTCGGTCGGCGGGTTCCCGGTCGGGCACGCCGGCGAGCTGCACCCGAAGGTGATCGAGGCCCTCGGGCTGCCGCCGCGGACCTGCGCGATGGAGCTGGACCTGGATCTGATCCCGCTCACCGAGCGCCGCCCGGCCCCGGTGGTGTCCCCGTTCCCGCCGGTGCTGCTGGACCTGGCGCTGGTGGTGGCCGACGAGCACCCGGCCGCGGCGGTCGAGGCCGCGCTGGTGTCCGGGGCGGGCGAGCTGCTGGAGGACCTGCGGCTGTTCGACGTGTACACGGGCGAGCAGGTGGGCGAGGGCAAGCGGTCGCTGGCCTTCAGCCTGCGGTTCCGGGCGCCGGACCGGACGCTGACCCTGGAGGAGGCCCGGGTAGCCGCGGACACCGCCGCCGCGCTGGCCGCCGACCGGTTCGGGGCCACCGTCCGAGCGTGAACCTGCTTGCATAAGTACCCGCACTCGTGAATAGTCATGCGGGTGGTGCGGATAGCTGTCGCGGGAGCGAGCGGGTACGCGGGGGGCGAGCTGCTGCGGTTGCTGCTCGCGCACCCGGACGTGGAGATCGGGGCCCTCACCGCCGGGGGCAACGCGGGCAGCCGGCTGGGTGAGCACCAGCCGCACCTGCTGCCACTGGCCGACCGGGTGCTGGTCGAGACCGATCCGGCCACCCTGGCCGGGCACGACGCGGTGTTCCTCGCGTTGCCGCACGGGCACTCGGCCGCGCTGGCCGCCCAGCTCGGGGAGGACGTGCTGGTCGTCGACTGCGGCGCGGACCACCGGTTGACCTCCGCGGAGGACTGGGACCGGTGGTACGGCGGCGAGTACGCCGGGCACTGGCCGTACGGGCTGCCGGAGCTGCCCGGGCAGCGGGAGGTGCTGGCCGGGGCCCGTCGGGTCGCGGTCCCCGGCTGCTACCCGACGGTGTCCACCCTGGCCCTGGCCCCGGCGGTCGGCGCCGGCCTGGTCGAACCGGACGTGGTCGTCACGGCGGTGTCCGGCACGTCCGGCGCGGGCAAGTCGGCCAAGCCGCACCTGATCGGGTCCGAGGTGATGGGCGCGGTCAGCGCGTACGGCGTCGGCGGCGTGCACCGGCACACCCCGGAGCTGATCCAGAACCTGTCGGCGGTGGCCGGCGGGCCGGTGCGGGTCAGCTTCACCCCGCTGCTCGCGCCGATGCCCCGGGGCATCCTGGCCAGCTGCACGGCCCGCACCACCGCGGGCCTCGAGGAGCTGCGGGAGACCTACGTCAAGGCCTACGCCGACGAGCCGTTCGTGCACCTGCTGCCCGAGGGCCGGCTGCCGTCCACCGCGATGACCCTGGGCGCGAACACCGTGGTGCTGCAGGTGGCCGTCGACCGGGACGCCGGACGGCTGGTCGTGGTGGCCGCGGTGGACAACCTGACCAAGGGCACCGCCGGCGCCGCCGTACAGTGCCTCAACCTCGCCCTCGGACTGCCGGAGACCGCCGGCCTGCCGCTGACCGGAGTCGCACCGTGATCACCTATCCACAGGGTTTCCGGGCCGCCGGGGTGGCCGCCGGGATCAAGTCGGACGGGCTGCTGGACCTGGCGTTCGTGGTCAACGACGGTCCCGACCAGCACGCCGCCGGGGTGTTCACCACCAACAAGGTGCAGGCCGCGCCGGTGCTGTGGTCCCGCCAGGTGCTCACCTCCGGCGCGCTGCGGGCGGTGGTGCTCAACTCCGGCGGGGCGAACGCCTGCACCGGCCCGACCGGGTTCCAGACCACGCACGCCACCGCCGAGCGGGCCGCCGAGCTGCTCGGGTGCGGGGCCGTCGAGGTCGCGGTGTGCTCCACCGGGATGATCGGCCAGCAGCTGCCCCGGGACCTGCTGCTGGCCGGGCTGGGCGTCGCGCACCAGGAGCTGGCCGGCACCGAGCAGGCCGGCACCGACGCCGCCACCGCCGTGCTGACCACCGACAACCACCCGAAGCAGGCCTCCTACGAAGCCGGCACCGGCTGGCGGGTCGGCGGGTTCGCCAAGGGCTCCGGGATGATCGCCCCGGCCATGGCCACCATGCTGGTGGTGCTGACCACCGACGCGGTGGTCGACCGGGGCGACCTGGACCTGGCGCTGCGGGCGGCCACCGGGCTGACCTTCGACCGGTTGGACGTGGACGGCGGCACCTCGACCAACGACACCGTGCTCGTCCTGGCCTCCGGCGCGTCCGGGGTCCGGGTCGACCGGGCCGAGCTGACCGAGGCGCTGACCGGGGTCTGCACCGAGCTGGTCGACCACCTGCAGGCCGACGCGGAAGGCGTCACCAAGCACGTCACGATCGCCGTGTCCGGGGCGGCCACCGAGGCCCAGGCCCTGGCCGCCGCCCGCACCGTCTCCCGGGACAACCTGTGCAAGACCGCGTTCTTCGCCTCCGACCCGAACTGGGGGCGGATCGCCATGGCGGTGGGCAACGCCGAGGCCGACCTCGACCCGGGCAAGCTGGAAATCACGCTCAACGGGGTGACCGTGTGCCGGGACGGCGAGGCGGTCGGCGACCGGCACGCGGCCGATCTCTCCGGGCGGGACATCCTGGTGGAGATCGGTCTCGGCGTGGGCACCGCCGGAGGGGCGATCCGGACCACCGACCTGTCGCACGCCTACGTCGAAGAGAACAGCGCCTACAGCTCATGACGACCGCGCGGGAACGGCTCGCCAACGCGGGGGAGAAGGCCGGCGTCCTGGCCGAGGCCCTGCCCTGGCTGCAGCGCTTCCACGACAAGATCGTGGTGATCAAGTACGGCGGCAACGCCATGATCGACGAGACGTTGAAGGCGGCGTTCGCCCAGGACATGGTGTTCCTGCGGCTGGCCGGCATCCACCCGGTGGTGGTGCACGGCGGCGGCCCGCAGATCACCGCCATGCTCAAGCGGCTCGGCCTGCCCGGCGAGTTCCGCGGCGGGCTGCGGGTGACCACGCCGGAGACCATCGACATCGTCCGGATGGTGCTGGTCGGCCAGGTCGGGCGGGAGCTGGTCGGCCTGATCAACGGGCACGGGCCGTACGCCGTCGGGCTGTCCGGGGAGGACGCCGGGCTGTTCACCGCCGAGAAGCGGACCGCCCTGGTCGGCGGCGAGCCGGTGGATATCGGCCTGGTCGGTGAGGTGGTCAAGGTCAGCCCGTCGGCGGTGCTGGACATCGTCGCGGCGGGGCGGATCCCGGTGGTCGCCGGGGTCGCCCCGGACGCCGACGGCACCGTCTACAACATCAACGCCGACTCGGCCGCCGCCGCGCTGGCCGAGGCGCTCGGCGCGGCCAAGCTGGTCGTGCTGACCGACGTCGAAGGCCTCTACGCGAACTACCCGGACCCGGACTCGCTGGTCAGCTCGCTGTCCGCCGCCGAGCTGGAGCCGATGCTGGCCACCTTGGACGCCGGGATGGCGCCCAAGATGGAGGCCTGCCTGCGGGCAGTGCGCGGCGGCGTCCCGCAGGCGCACGTGATCGACGGCCGGGTGGCGCACTCGGTCCTGCTGGAGGTCTTCACCAGCGACGGAGTAGGAACGATGGTGGTCCCGTGAGTAACTTGTCCGAGCGGTGGCAGGCCGCGCTGATGAACAACTACGGCACCCCGCCGCTGGCCCTGGTCCGCGGCGCCGGCGCCGAGGTGTGGGACGACCGGGGCCGCCGCTACCTGGACCTGCTGGCCGGGATCGCGGTGAACTCCCTCGGCCACGCGCACCCGGCGATCGTCGAGGCGGTCACCACCCAGCTCAGCACGCTGGGGCACACCTCCAACCTCTACCTCACCGAGCCGTCCATCGAGCTGGCCGAGCGGTTGATCGGCCTCCTCGGTGTCCCGCACGCGCGGGCGCTGTTCTGCAACTCCGGCACCGAAGCGGTGGAGGCGGCGTTCAAGCTGTCCCGCCGGACCGGCCGCACCAAGCTGGTGGCCTGCGCGAACGCCTTCCACGGCCGCACCATGGGCGCGCTGGCGCTGACCGGGCAGCCGCCGAAGCGCACGCCGTTCGAGCCGCTGCCGGCCGAGGTCACCCACGTCCCGTTCGGCGACGTGGCGGCCCTGGAGAACGCCGTCGACGGGGAGACCGCCGCCGTCGTCCTGGAGCCGATCCTGGGCGAGGCCGGGGTGATCGTCCCGCCGGAGGGCTACCTGCAGGCCGCCCGGGACATCACCCGCCGGCACGGCGCGCTGCTGATCCTGGACGAGGTGCAGACCGGCATCGGCCGTACCGGGCACTGGTTCGCCCACCAGGCCGTCGGGGTCACCCCGGACGTGATCACCCTGGCCAAGGGCCTCGGCGGCGGGCTGCCGATCGGGGCCTGCATCGGCATCGGCCCGGCCGCCGAACTGTTCGAGCCCGGCCAGCACGGCACCACCTTCGGCGGCAACCCGGTGTGCTGCGCGGCCGCGTTGGCCGTGCTGCGGACCATCGCCGCCGACGGGCTGCTCGAGCACACGGCGGCGGTCGGCAAGGAGCTGGCCGCCGGGATCGAGGCGCTGGACCATCCGCTGGTCGACGGGGTGAGCGGGGCCGGGCTGCTGGTCGGGGTCGGGCTCACCGCCCCGGCGTCGGCGGCCGTGGCCGTGAAGGCGCGGGACGCCGGCTACCTGGTCAACAACGCCGTCCCGGACCGGCTACGGCTGGCCCCGCCGCTGGTGATCAGCCCCGAGCAGGTGCGCGAGTTCCTGGCCGCGTTGCCGGCCGTCCTGGACGAGGCGCGCGATGGTTAGGCACCTGCTCCGCGACGACGACCTCACCCCGGACGAGCAGCTCGAGGTGCTCGACCTGGCCGATCGGCTCAAGCGGGACCGCTTCGCGCACCGCCCGCTGGCCGGTCCCCGCTCGGTGGCGGTGATCTTCGACAAGGCGTCCACCCGGACCCGGGTGTCGTTCGAGGTCGGGATCGCCGAGCTCGGCGGCCAACCGCTGATCATCGACGGCGGCGCCAGCCAGCTCGGCCGGGGCGAGACCATCGGCGACACCGCCCGGGTGCTGTCCCGGTTCGTCGACGCCATCGTCTGGCGGACCACCGGGCAGGAGCGCGTCGAGGAGATGGCGGCGGCGGCGTCCGTCCCGGTGGTGAACGCGCTCACCGACCTCTTCCACCCCTGCCAGGTGCTGGCCGACCTGCAGACCATCCGCGAGTGGCACGGCCGGCTGCGCGGGCTCACCCTGGCGTTCCTGGGTGACGGAGCCAACAACATGGCCCACTCGCTGCTGCTCGGCGGGGTGACCGCCGGGTTGAACGTGCGGCTGGGTGCGCCCAGCGGTTTCACCCCGGACGCGGCGGTGCTGGCCGACGTGAAGACCCGGGCCGCGCTCACCGGGGCGGAGGTGTCGGTGGTCGACGACCCGGTCGCCGCCGTGGGCGGGGCGGACGTGCTGGTCACCGACACCTGGGTGTCGATGGGGCAGGAGGCCGACGGGCTGGACCGGGCGGCGCCGTTCCGGCCGTTCCAGGTGAACGCCGCGCTGCTCAAGCGGGCCGCCGAGCACGCGATCGTGCTGCACTGCCTGCCCGCGCACCGCGGCGACGAGATCACCGACGAGGTCCTCGACGGCCCGGCCAGCGCGGTCTGGGACGAGGCGGAGAACCGGCTGCACGTCCAGAAGGCCCTGCTCTCCTGGCTGCTGGAGCGGCCGTGACGGGGCGCGTGGCCAACACCGCGACCCGGGTGGCCCGGCAGGCCCGGATCGTGGAGCTGATCAGCCGCACCCCCATCCGCAGCCAGGCCGAGCTGGCCACCATGCTGGCCGCCGAGGGGGTGGAGGCCACCCAGGCCACCGTGTCCCGCGACCTGGAGGAGCTCGGCGCGGTCAAGCTTCGCGGCCCGGACGGTGGCGCCCCGGTGTACGCGCTGCCCGAGGAGGGGCACCCGATGCGCGGCTCGGGCACATCGAGGCTGGCCCGGGTGCTCGGCGAGCTGCTGGTCTCGGTCGACGGGAGCGGCAACCTGGCCGTGCTACGTACCCCGCCCGGCGCGGCGCAGTTCCTGGCCAGCGCACTCGATCGGGCGGCATTGCACGACGTGGTCGGCACCATCGCCGGCGACGACACCATCCTGGTGGTGGCCCGCGAGCCGCTCACCGGCCTCGAGCTGGCGCACCGGATCGCCGCACTGGGCTCGAACGACGGCGGCGACCCGCCGCGCCCCGCACGAACCCAAGATGAAGGAGCATCCCAGTCGTGAGCAAGGTCCTGAGCTCCCTGCCCGTGGGCGAGCGCATCGGCATCGCCTTCTCCGGCGGTCTCGACACCTCCGTGGCGGTCGCCTGGATGCGCGACAAGGGCGGGCTGCCCTGCACCTACACCGCCGACCTGGGGCAGTACGACGAGTCGGACATCGACGGCGTCCCCGGCCGGGCTCTTGCGTACGGCGCCGAGCTCGCCCGGGCGGTGGACATCAAGCCGCAGCTGGTCGAGGAGGGCCTGGCCGCGCTGGCCTGCGGCGCCTTCCACGTCCGTTCCGGCGGCAAGGTCTACTTCAACACCACGCCCCTGGGGCGCGCCGTCACCGGGACGCTGCTGGTCCGGGCCATGCAGGCCGACGACGTGAACATCTGGGGCGACGGGTCGACGTTCAAGGGCAACGACATCGAGCGGTTCTACCGGTACGGCCTGCTGGCCAACCCGGAGCTGCGGATCTACAAGCCCTGGCTGGACGCCGACTTCGTGGCCGAGCTGGGCGGCCGCGACGAGATGAGCCGGTGGCTCACCGCACACGGGCTGCCCTACCGCGACCCGGCGGAGAAGGCGTACTCCACCGACGCCAACATCTGGGGCGCGACGCACGAGGCCAAGACGCTGGAGCACCTGGACGTCTCGCTGGAGACCGTCGAGCCGATCATGGGGGTGAAGTTCTGGGACCCGTCGGTCGAGATCGGGACCGAGGACGTCGCGGTCACCTTCGAGGGCGGCTACCCGGTGGAGATCAACGGCAAGCGGTTCGCCTCGAACGTCGACCTCGTGCTGGAGGCCAACGCGATCGGCGGGCGGCACGGGCTGGGCATGTCCGACCAGATCGAGAACCGGATCATCGAGGCCAAGTCGCGGGGCATCTACGAGGCCCCCGGGATGGCGCTGCTGTTCGCCGCCTACGAGCGGCTGATCAACGCCATCCACAACGAGGACACCGTGGCCAACTACCACAACGAGGGCCGCAAGCTGGGCCGGTTGCTCTACGAGGGGCGGTGGCTGGACCCGCAGGCGTTGATGGTCCGCGAGTCGATCCAGCGGTGGATCGCCTCGCTGGTCACCGGCACCGTGACGCTCCGGCTGCGCCGCGGCGACGACTACACGATCCTGGACACCCAGGGGCCCGCCTTCTCCTACCACCCGGAGCGGCTGTCCATGGAGCGGGTGGAGAACCCCGCGTTCGGGCCCACCGACCGGATCGGCCAGCTCACCATGCGCAACCTGGACATCGCCGACTCCCGGGCCAAGCTGGAGTCCTACGCCGGGCAGCCTCGGGAGCAGGGGATGCTGCTGGTGGAGCACGGCACGCTGTTCGGCGAGCTGCCGGCGGGCGGGTTCGACCGGATCGCGGCCGCCCGGGACGCCGGTGCGCTGCCCGCCGCCGAGCACGGGCTGCTCGACGACGTCGCCCTGGAATCGGGCACCGACTGATGGCTTTATGGGGTGGGCGGTTCTCGGGCGGGCCGTCGGAGGCGTTGGCGGCGCTGTCCAAGAGCACGCATTTCGACTGGCGGCTGGCCGGCTACGACATCGCCGGGTCCCGGGCACACGCCCGGGTGCTGCACCGGGCCGGTCTGCTCTCCGCCGACGAACTGGCCGGGATGCTGGCCGGCCTGGACGCGCTGGACGCCGACGTCGAGTCCGGGGCCTTCGTGGCCGCGGACGACGACGAGGACGTGCACTCCGCCCTGGAGCGGGGGCTGATCGAGCGGACCGGGCCCGAGCTGGGCGGGAAGCTGCGGGCCGGGCGCTCGCGCAACGACCAGATCGCCACCCTGCTGCGGCTGTGGTGGCGGGACACCGCTCGCCGGATCGCCGGCGGCGTGCTCGACGTGGTCGACGCCCTGCTCGACCAGGCCGCCGCGCACCCGAACGCACCGATGCCCGGGCGCACCCACCTGCAGCACGCCCAGCCGGTGCTGCTGGCCCACCAGCTCGGCGCGCACGCCCAGGCCCTGCTCCGGGACGTCGAACGGCTGCGGGACTGCGACAAGCGGGCGGCGGTGTCCCCGTACGGGTCCGGCGCGTTAGCCGGCAGCTCGCTCGGGCTGGACCCGGAGGCGGTGGCCGCCGACCTGGGCTTCTCGAGCTCCGTGGCCAACTCGATCGACGGCACCGCGTCCCGGGACATCGCGGCCGAGGCGGCGTTCGTGCTGGCCATGATCGGGGTCGACCTGTCCCGGCTGGCCGAGGAAGTGATCGTCTGGGCCACCGTCGAGTTCGGCTACGTGACCTTGGACGATGCGTTCTCCACGGGTAGCTCGATCATGCCGCAGAAGAAGAACCCGGACGTGGCCGAGCTGGCCCGGGGCAAGGCCGGCCGGCTGATCGGCAACCTCACCGGGCTGCTGGCCACGCTGAAGGCGCAGCCGCTGGCCTACAACCGGGACCTGCAGGAGGACAAGGAGCCACTCTTCGACTCCGCCGACCAGCTGGAGCTGGTGCTGCCGGCGATGTCCGGCATGGTGGCCACCCTGGTCTTCCACACCGACCGGCTGGCCTCGCTGGCTCCGGCGGGGTTCACCCTGGCCACCGACATCGCGGAGTGGCTGGTCCGGGCCGGGGTGCCGTTCCGGGTGGCGCACGAGGCGGCCGGCGGGTGCGTTCGCGCGGCCGAGGCCCGGTCGGTCGGGCTCGAGGACCTGACCGACGCCGAGCTGGCCGCTGTGCATCCGGCGCTCACCCCCAAGGTGCGTGAGGTGCTCACCGTGGCCGGGTCGATCGGGTCCCGGGACGGCCGGGGCGGTACCGCGCCCGGGCGGGTGGCCGAGCAGCTCGCGTCAGCTCGCGAGACGGTGGCCGACGGGCGTACCTGGATCGCCTCACGGTGCTCTTGACCTGCGACGAGCTGGCGGTGGACGTGCTGGACGCCGCCCACCGGCTGCTCGGCTGCACCCTGGAGGCGGACACCCCCGACGGTCTGGTGTCCGTCCGGCTGGTCGAGGTGGAGGCCTACCGCGGCGCCGATGACCCGGCCTCGCACTGCTACCGCGGCCGTACGCCGCGCAACGCGGTGATGTGGGGTCCGGCCGGGCACCTGTACGTGTACTTCGTCTACGGCATGCACTTCTGCGCCAACGTGGTCTGCCTGACCGACGGGGTGCCCGGGGCGGTGCTGCTGCGGGCCGGGGAGGTCACATCCGACCCGGGAGTGGCCCGGGTGCGGCGGCCGACGGCGCGCCGGGACGCCGACCTGGCCCGCGGCCCGGCCCGGCTGGCGGCGCTGCTGGGCCTGGACCGCTCGTCGAACGGGCTGGACCTGACCTCGCCGGAGTCGCCGGTCCGGCTGCTGGCCGGTCCGCCGGTGCCGGCCGGGTCGCGCCGGTCCGGCCCCCGGGTGGGCGTGGCGGCGGCGAAGGAGCTGCCGTGGCGGTTCTGGGTCGCGGACTCGCCGGCCGTCAGCCCCTACCGGGCCGCCGTGGCGCGCCCGAGGCGAAAGCCGGTTGCCGGTGTGCGGCAGGATTCCGGGTGTGAGTACTGAGCACATCCTCGACGAGCTGGCCTGGCGCGGGCTGATCGCGCAGAGCACCGACCTCGACGGCCTGCGCCGTGACCTCGACGGCGGACCGCTGACGCTGTACAGCGGGTTCGACCCGACGGCGCCGAGCCTGCACGCCGGCAACCTCGTCCCGCTGCTCACCCTTCGTCGCTTCCAGCGGGCCGGTCACCGGCCGATCGTGCTGGCCGGCGGGGCCACCGGCCTGATCGGCGACCCGCGCGACACCGGTGAGCGCACGCTGAACTCCTCGGACACCGTGCTGGACTGGGCCGGGCGGATCCGCGGCCAGCTGGAGCGCTTCGTCGATTTTGACGATTCCCCGACCGGTGCGGTGGTGGTGAACAACCTGGACTGGACCGGGCCGCAGTCGGTGCTGGAGTTCCTCCGGGACGTCGGCAAGCACTTCTCGGTGAACACCATGCTGGCCCGGGAGACGGTCAAGCGGCGGCTCGACGGGGACGGCATGTCCTACACCGAGTTCAGCTACCTGCTGCTGCAGAGCCAGGACTACCTGCACCTGCACCGGTCGCACGGGTGCCGGTTGCAGATCGGCGGGTCCGACCAGTGGGGCAACATCATCGGCGGGGTGGACCTGGTGCGCCGGGTGGAGGGCGCCGCCGTACATGCGCTCACCACGCCGCTGGTCACCGACACCGAGGGCCGGAAGTTCGGTAAGTCCACCGGGGGCGGCAGCCTCTGGCTGGACCCGACGATGACCTCCCCGTACGCCTGGTACCAGTACTTCGTGAACGCCGCGGACGCCGACGTGGGCACCTACCTGCGGCTGTTCACCTTCCTGCCCCGCGAGGAGCTGGACGACCTGGCCGAGCAGACCGCGTCACGGCCGCAGGCCCGGGCCGCGCAACGCCGGCTGGCCGAGGAGCTCACCACCCTGGTGCACGGGGCCCGGGAGACCGAGCGGGTGATCCTGGCCAGCCAGGCGCTGTTCGGCCGGGCGGAGCTGCGTGAGCTCGACCCGGGCACGCTCGCCGCCGCGCTGTCCGAAGTGCCCTCCGCCCGTTCCACGCTGCCCGCCGGACCCACGTTGGTGGACCTGCTCGTGGACACCGGGCTGGCTCCCGGGCGTGGCGCCGCGCGACGCACCGTGGCCGAGGGTGGCGCATACGTGAACAACGCGAAGGCCGACGACCCCGAATGGACCCCGGGGAGCGCGGACCTCTTGCACGGACGGTGGCTGGTTCTGCGGCGCGGCAAACGTCACATCGCCGCGGTCGATCTGGCCGGTGACGCCGGCACCGACCGTTCGTCGCAGCTCTGACCTGCAGATATACCGTCCGGCGAGAGGTGCCCCGATGGATTTGACTTGCCGCCGGGGCGCTGGGTAACTTTCTCCTCGCTCGCCACACGGCGGGGGACGAAGTGCCGGAGACGGCGCCAGGCCCCGAACCGAGCGAGCAAACTCCCCGATACGAAGCAGGGCAGCCGGTTGTCTCCGGGACCTGAACTGTGTAAGGTAGGGGAGTTGCCCCGGGAAGGACCCCCCGAACCAC
>JAESFN010000177.1_pt1:15000-92066 | contig 92066 bp, 81 predicted proteins | sample 9269411 | NCBI WGS metagenome assembly JAESFN01 (sample SAMN14505399, study PRJNA617100) | algae metagenome | isolation source: Iphinoe sp. HA4291-MV1 and co-occurring heterotrophs from trail next to... | place: USA: Maunawili Falls, Hawaii | collected 2009-07-25
GGAATTTGCTGTGAATCTGGCGGGACCACCCGTTAAGCCTAAATACTACCTGGTGACCGATAGCGGACGAGTACCGTGAGGGAAAGGTGAAAAGTACCCCGGGAGGGGAGTGAAAGAGTACCTGAAACCGTGCGCATACAAGCCGTCAGAGCCTTTTGGGGTGATGGCGTGCCTTTTGAAGAATGAGCCTGCGAGTTATGGCATGTGGCGAGGTTAACCCGTGGGGGGTAGCCGTAGCGAAAGCGAGTCCGAATAGGGCGTCCGTAGTCGCGTGTTGTAGACCCGAAGCGGAGTGATCTACCCATGGCCAGGGTGAAGCGCCGGTAAGACGGTGTGGAGGCCCGAACCCACCAGGGTTGAAAACCTGGGGGATGAGCTGTGGGTAGGGGTGAAAGGCCAATCAAACTCCGTGATAGCTGGTTCTCCCCGAAATGCATTTAGGTGCAGCGTCGCGTGTTTCTTCCTGGAGGTAGAGCACTGGATGGGCTAGGGGGCCGACAAGCTTACCGAACTCAACCAAACTCCGAATGCCAGTGAAGTGAGAGCGTGGCAGTGAGACTGCGGGCGATAAGGTTCGTAGTCGAGAGGGAAACAGCCCAGATCACCGGCTAAGGCCCCTAAGCGTGCGCTAAGTGGGAAAGGATGTGGGTTCGCCCAGACAACCAGGAGGTTGGCTTAGAAGCAGCCACCCTTGAAAGAGTGCGTAATAGCTCACTGGTCAAGTGGATCCGCGCCGACAATGTAGCGGGGCTCAAGCGTACCGCCGAAGCCGTGGCATTCTGACATGTACATTCTCTTCGGAGCAGTGGTCAGGATGGGTAGGGGAGCGTCGTGCATCCAGTGAAGCCGCGGGGTGACCCAGTGGTGGAGGGTGTGCGAGTGAGAATGCAGGCATGAGTAGCGAATGCAGAGTGAGAAACTCTGCCGCCGAATGACCAAGGGTTCCTGGGCCAGGTTATTCCGCCCAGGGTGAGCCGGGACCTAAGGCGAGGCCGACAGGCGTAGTCGATGGACAACGGGTTGATATTCCCGTGCCCGTGCAAGCGCGTCCCTGATGAACCCGTTGATACTAACCACCTGGATCATTCATTACGGCCTTCGGGTTGGGTGGGTGGTTCGGCTGGGACCTGATTCGGTAGTAGTCAAGCGATGGGGTGACGCAGGAGGGTAGCTCGGCCAGTGAGTGGTAGTACTGGTGTAAGCGTGTAGCCCGACATCCAGGTAAATCCGGTTGTCATCAAGGGTGAGACGTGATGCGACGCCGATTGAGGCGCTAACAGAGTGATCCCATGCTGTCGAGAAAAGCCTCTAGCGAGTTCTTGCGCGGCCCGTACCCTAAACCGACACAGGTGGTCAGGTAGAGAATACCGAGGCGATCGAGCGAACTGTGGTTAAGGAACTCGGCAAAATCCCCCCGTAACTTCGGGAGAAGGGGGACCGATTGCTGTGAAGCTCTTTTCGGGCTAGCGGTGGTCGGTCGCAGAGACCAGGCCCAAGCGACTGTTTACTAAAAACACAGGTCCGTGCGAAGTCGTAAGACGATGTATACGGACTGACGCCTGCCCGGTGCTGGAACGTTAAGAGGACCTGTTAGTCCTTCGGGGCGAAGCGGAGAATTTAAGCGCCAGTAAACGGCGGTGGTAACTATAACCATCCTAAGGTAGCGAAATTCCTTGTCGGGTAAGTTCCGACCTGCACGAATGGCGTAACGACTTGGGCGCTGTCTCAACCACAGACTCGGCGAAATTGCACTACGAGTAAAGATGCTCGTTAAGCGCGGCAGGACGGAAAGACCCCGGGACCTTTACTATAGCTTGGTATTGGTGCTCGATTCGGATTGTGTAGGATAGGTGGGAGACTGTGAAGTCGTCACGCTAGTGGTGGTGGAGTCGTCGTTGAAATACCACTCTGTTCGAATTGGGTGTCTAACCTCGGGCCATGATCTGGTTCAGGGACAGTGCCTGGTGGGTAGTTTAACTGGGGCGGTTGCCTCCCAAAGTGTAACGGAGGCGCCCAAAGGTTCCCTCAGCCTGGTTGGCAATCAGGTGTCGAGTGTAAGTGCACAAGGGAGCTTGACTGTGAGACAGACATGTCGAGCAGGGACGAAAGTCGGGACTAGTGATCCGGCACCACCTGGTGGAAGGGGTGTCGCTCAACGGATAAAAGGTACCCCGGGGATAACAGGCTGATCTTGCCCAAGAGTCCATATCGACGGCATGGTTTGGCACCTCGATGTCGGCTCGTCGCATCCTGGGGCCGGAGTAGGTCCCAAGGGTTGGGCTGTTCGCCCATTAAAGCGGCACGCGAGCTGGGTTTAGAACGTCGTGAGACAGTTCGGTCCCTATCCGCCGCGCTCGTAGGAGACTTGAGGAAGGCTGTCCCTAGTACGAGAGGACCGGGACGGACGAACCTCTGGTGTGCCAGTTGTCCCGCCAGGGGCATGGCTGGTTGGCTACGTTCGGAAGGGATAACCGCTGAAGGCATCTAAGCGGGAAGCCTGTTCCAAGATGAGGTCTCCCACCCCCATGCGGGGGTAAGGCCCCCAACAGACCATTGGGTTGATAGGCCAGAGATGGAAGCACTGTAAGGTGTGGAGTTGACTGGTACTAATAGGCCGAGGGCTTCACCTCGACAAGATTATGCGCATCCACTATGTGACCCTGAACAAACAACCACACACGTGTGGCCGGTGTTGTTTGTGATAATAGAATGATTGTGATGTCGGTGGCGATAGCGTTGGGGAAACGCCCGGTCCCATTCCGAACCCGGAAGCTAAGCCCGACAGCGCCGATGGTACTGCACTCGCCAGAGTGTGGGAGAGTAGGACACCGCCGACACTTAACCGATTGACTGTGGGGTCCCTGGGAAGCCAGGGGCCCCACAGTCATTTTCTGAGCGGATAGAGTGGTGGCCATGACATCGGACGGTCAGCCGGATCCTCCCCGTCGGCGGCCGGCCCGGCCCTCCGGAGGCGGTGGTTCCCGGGGCGATGGCACCGGTTGGCGATCGTCCGGTTCGGGCAGCCAGGCGCCTCGTGGTGACGGTTCCCGCAGTGGCCGGTCCGGTGCGCCCGGACGCGATGAGCACGAGGGCGAGCGCCGGCGCGGTGCCCGGGATGACCGCCGGGGCGACGGCTCCCGGGGCGGCTCGTCCGGTCGGGGCGATCGCTCCTGGAACCGCGCCGGCGAGCAGCGTGGTGGTTCCGGTGGGCGCCGTGATGACCGCGCCGGGCAGGGGCGTTCGGACCGCGGCGGACCGGCGGCGGGCGATCGGTACGGGCGGGACACTCACCAGGACCGGGACGACCGTCGTAGCGGCTCTGGGGGCGACGGCAGCACCCGCGGCGGGAGCGACCGTCCCGGAGATGGACGTCGCTCGACCGGATCGGGTCGGGATGGCGGATCGAGCTGGGGCGACCGGCCGCGACGGCGGGAGAGTGGCGACCGTTTCGAGCGGCGGGAGTCGGGCACCGGTCGTTTCGACCGGAGGGAGTCCGGTGGTGACCGGCCCGACGGGCGTGCGCCGGGCACCGGCCGTTTCGACCGGCGGGACGCCGGCGGCGACCGTTTCGAGCGGCGCGAGTCGGGCACCGGCCGCTACGACCGGAGGGAGTCCGGTGGCGACCGGCCCGACGGGCGTGGGCGGGGGAGTGCGCCTTACCACCGGCGCGAGCCGGGGGCCGGTCGCGGCGACCGGCGCGAGTCCGGCGGCGGGTACGACCGGCGTGCGGCGGGTGGCGGCCGCCCGGATCGACGGTCGGGTGACCGCTCCGGGTCGGCCGGTGGGACGTTCGAGCGGCATGAGTCGGGTCGGGATCGGCCGGACCGCCGCGAGCCGGGCGGAAACCGATACGACGATCGGCGGCGGCCGGGCGCCCAGTATGACCGTCGAGCTCCCGCGGCGGACCGGCGCGACGACGACGCGCGGCCGACCCAGGATCGAAAGCCCTTCGACCCCACCCGCTCGGACCCGGGCCGGGGAGACACCCCAGAGCGCGGCGGGGCGGACCGCCGCGACGATCGCGGCCGGCGGGGGCACCCGACCGACCGCTCCGGTGGCACCCGCCCCGACCGGCGGACTCCGGCCCGGCGTTTCAGCCCGGACGACCGGGAGACCCCGCGCCCGGCGGCCGTGACGGCGCCGGAGCTGCCCGAGGACCTGGCCGGCGTCCAGCTCGACGCCGAGGTTCGACAGGACCTCCGGGGGCTGCGCAAGGACGTGGCCGAGGAGGTGGCCCGGCACCTGGTGGCCGCCGGGACCCTGCTCGAGGCCGACGCGGCCCAGGCCCTGGCGCACGCCCGGTACGCCCGCTCGAAGGCGTCCCGGCTGGCCGTGGTGCGCGAGGCGACCGGGGTGGCGGCGTACTACGCCGGGGAGTGGGCCGAGGCCATCGCGGAACTGCGGGCGGCCCGCCGGATGGGCGGCGGCCCCGGTCACCTCGCCGTCCTGGCCGATGCCGAACGTGCACTGGGTCGCCCGGAGCGGGCTCTGGAGATCAGCCGTGGCCCGGAGGCGGCCGGACTCGGCCGCGAGGAGGCGATCGAGCTGGTCATCGTCGCCTCCGGAGCCCGCCGGGACCTCGGCGAGCTCGATGCCGCGGTGGTCGCGCTGCAGGTCCCGGAGCTCGGCGGAGACGTCATCGCGCCGTGGAGCGCGCGGCTGCGCTACGCCTATGCCGACGCGCTGCTCGCCGCCGGGCGCCGCGACGAGGCCGTCCAGTGGTTCCTGCGGACCGTAGAGATCGACGAGGACGAGCTCACCGACGCCACCGACCGCCTCGCCGAGCTCGCCGACGAACCTCACGGCCCGGACGATCCCGCGGATGCGCAGGCGGACGACCCGACCGACGAGCCGTCCGACGCCCTGGCGGAGGAGCAGGCAGACCAGCCGTCGGACGCCGCGATGGATGAGCCGTCGGACGCCGCGACGGATGAGCCGTCGGACGCCGCGACGGACGATCGGGCGGACAGCGCGGCCGACGATCTGGTGGACGCGCAGGCAGAGAGTCCGGCCGCTGAGCCGGCGGACGCGTCGAATGATCCGGCCGAGAGTCCCGTACCGCGCGACCCCGCCGGAGGTGCAGGGCCGGACGACCCCCTCCCCGGGGCCGACGACGAGCGCCACCGCGAGTCCGCGACCATCGGCTCCGCGGACGAGCCGTCCCGGTGACCACGCTGCTGGCCGCGCACGACGCCCTGCTCTTCGACCTCGACGGAACCCTGTTCCGCGGCAGCACCCCGCTGCCCGGCGCCACCGAGCTGGTCGCCCGGGCCGCGCGCACCGGCCACCGGGTCGGCTTCCTGACCAACAACGGGTCGCGGCGGCCGAAGGCCGTGGCCGAGCACCTCACCGAGCTGGGCTTCACTGCCAGCCCCGACGAGGTGGTGACCAGCGGTCAGGCGGCCGCCCGGCTGCTGGCCGAGCGGTTGCCGGCCGGCGCCACCGTGCTGGTCGTCGGCAGCACCGACCTGCGTGAGGAGATCGCCGACGCGGGTCTGATCCCCGTCGAGGTGGCCGACGGCGCGGACGGGGTGGTCCAGGGTCACTCCCCGGACACCTGCTGGCCCCGCCTGGCCGAGGCCGGCCTGGCTATCCGGGCCGGGGCTTTGTGGGTGGCCTGCAACGTCGACGCCACGCTCCCCACCGAACGGGGCGAGCTGCCGGGCAACGGGTCGATGGTCGCCGCCCTGCGCACCGCCACCGGGGCCGAACCGCTTGTCGCCGGCAAGCCGGAGCCGTGGCTGTTCACCGAGGCGGTGCGGCGGTCCGGCGCCGAGAAGCCGCTGGTGATCGGGGACCGGCTGGACACCGACATGGCCGGCGCCAACGCCGCCGGGCTGCCGTCGCTGATGGTGCTCACCGGGGTCTCCGACGCCCGGGCGGTGCTGGAGGCTCCGGCACCCCTGCGGCCGACCTACCTGGGGGCCGACCTCGGCGCCGTCGACCGGGAGACCGGGTCGACCGAACCGGCCACCGGTGCGCCCTGGCGGGTCGAGCGGGCCGGGAACGGGCTCACCCTCGGCCACGAGGGCCCCGGGAACGGCCACGGCGGCCCTGAGGACGTTCACGACGGCCCCGGGGACGACGCGGTGGCGGCCCTGCGGGCGCTGTGCGCGGTGCACTGGGCGGACGGCGGGGGACCGGTGACCGTCCACCCGGCCGACGACACCGCCGCCACCGCCCTGCGCGCGCTGGGCCTGCACCCCGACGGCTGATTCCCGGGGGCACGGGCACGCTGGCCGCCGCCCGGTGCCGGGGTTCGGATAGCGTGGCCGGTGATGAACGAGCACAACACCGAGCAGAGCACCGACCCCCTCGCGGCGATCGAGGCCGCCGCGGACGGGCTGGCCTACCTCGACTCGGCGCCGACCGCGTCGCACGTCGCGGTGTTCGAGCACGTCCACCTGACCCTCACCGATGCGCTCGCGGCCATCGACGGGGTGTGACGTCATGCCCCGCCGGGCCCGGCTGGACGCCGAGCTCGTCCGCCGCGGCCTGGCCCGCTCCCGACAGCAGGCCGCGCAGCTGATCGCCGACGGCCGGGTGCTGGTCCGCGGCGTTCCGGCCGGCAAACCCGCGACCGCGGTGGAGATCGACGCCCCGGTGCTGGTCAAGGACGACTCGGCCGACGAGGACTGGGCCTCCCGGGGCGCGTTGAAGCTGCTCGGCGCGCTCGAGGCGTTCACCGGGCTGACCGTCGAGGGGCGGCGCTGCCTGGACGCCGGCGCGTCCACCGGCGGGTTCACCGACGTGCTGCTGCGCCGCGGCGCCGCCAGCGTCACCGCGGTCGACGTCGGCTACGGGCAGCTGATCTGGCGACTGCGGTCCGACGACCGGGTGCGGGTGCACGACCGCACCAACGTCCGCGCGCTCCAACCGGACGACATCGGCGGGCCGGCCGAGCTGACCGTGGCCGACCTGTCGTTCATCTCGCTGCGCACCGTGCTGCCCGCGCTGACCGCCTGCACCCAGCACGACCTGCTGCCGATGGTGAAGCCGCAGTTCGAGGTGGGCCGCAAGCGGCTCGGGTCGGGCGGGGTGGTGCGCGAGCCGGAGCTGCGACTCGCGGCCCTGCACGAGGTCACGACGGTGGCCGCGACCCTGGGCTGGTACCCGGCCGGCGCGGTGGCCAGCCCGGCCCCCGGACCGGCCGGCAACGTCGAGTACTTCCTCTGGCTGCGCCGGGACGCCTCCCCCGACGACCCGGCCGGCCTGCTGGAGACGGCCGTGGCGGAGGGACCCCGGTGACCCGCGAGATCCTGCTGGTGCGGCACGCCGCCCGCAAGGCCAACCAGGAGGTCGCCGAGACGGTGATCCGCCGGCTGGCCGCCGCCGGGATCCGGTTGCGGATCGCCGCCGACGAGTGGACCGAGGTGCCGCCGGACCTGCCCCGGGGCCTGGAGCCGACGTTCGTCGATTTCCGGCCCGGGGTCGCCGAGGGCGCCGAGGTGACCCTGGTGCTGGGCGGCGACGGAACCCTGCTGCGGGCCGCCGAGCTGGCCCGCCCGTCCGGGGTGCCGCTGCTGGGGGTCAACCTGGGGCGGGTCGGGTTCCTGGCCGAGGCCGAGGCCGACGAGGACTCCCTGGACCGGGTGATCACGGCGCTGGTCGAGCGGGAGTACCGGATCGAGGAGCGGATGACGGTGGACGCCGCCGTGGTCCTCGACGGCCACCCGGTCCGCCGCACCTGGGCGTTGAACGAGGCCTGCGTGGAGAAGACCAGCCGCGAGCGCATCCTGGACGTGGTCCTCGAGGTGGACGGCCGCCCGGTCACCGGGTTCGGCTGCGACGGGGTGCTCTGCTCGACCCCGACCGGATCCACCGCGTACGCCTTCTCCGGCGGCGGGCCGGTGATCTGGCCCGAGGTCGACGCGCTGCTGCTGGTACCGCTCAGCGCGCACGCCCTGTTCGCCCGGCCGCTGGTGGTCTCACCGGCCTGCCGGGTGGCCATCGAGGTGGACGGCCGCGGCTTCGACGCCGTGCTGGTGTGCGACGGGCGGCGCACGCTCCCGATCCCGGCGGGGGCCCGGGTCGAGCTGTGCCGGGGCGAGGAGCCGGTCCGGCTGGTCCGGCTGGGCGACCAGACGTTCACCGACCGGTTGGTCCGCAAGTTCAACCTCCCGGTGCAGGGGTGGCGCGGCAGCCCCTGATCGACCACATGTTCGAAGAAACCGTGTGTCGGAGCTCGCGTTGTCGGGGCAGGCGCCTACACTCGCGCCCATGCTGGCCGAGATGCGCATCCAGGGTCTGGGCGTCATCGACGACGCGACCCTCGAGCCGCACCCGGGTCTCACCGTGCTCAGCGGGGAGACCGGCGCCGGCAAGACGATGGTGGTCACCGGGCTGACGCTGCTGGGCGGGGGCCGGGCCGAGGCGTCCCGGGTCGCCGAGGGTGCCGGCAAGGCCACCGTGGAGGGGCGGTTCGTCGCCTCGGGCGGTCCGGCGACGCGGATCGCCGAGGAGGTCGGCGCCGAGCCGGACGAGGACGGCAGCCTGATCGCGGTCCGCACGGTCGGTGCCGACGGCCGTTCCCGGGCCCATCTCGGGGGCCGCTCGGTCCCGGTGTCGGTGCTGTCCCGGCTGTCCGAGGCGGTGCTCGCCGTGCACGGGCAGAACGACCAGCTGCGGTTGCTGCGTGGGGCCGAGCAGCGCGCCGTGCTGGACCGGTTCGCCGGTGATCCGGTGGCCAAGCCGCTGGCCGCCTACCAGGGCGTTCGGGCCGAGTGGTTGCGGGTCTGCGCCGAGCTCACCGAGCGGCGGGACAACGCGCGGCGGCTGGCCCAGGAGTCGGACATGCTGCGCCACGGGCTGATCGAGATCGGTGCCGTGGCCCCGGAGCCGGGGGAGGACGTCGCGCTGGTCGAGGAGGCCCGCCGGCTGGCCGCCGCCGACGACCTGCGCGCCGCGGCCGGGGGCGCCCGCGCCGCGCTGGCCGGCCTGGACGAGGACATCGCCGACGCCGAGGACCGGCCCGGTGCGCTGGGGCTGCTCGGGTCGGCCCGGCAGCTGCTGACCGGCAGCGGCGATCCGGCCCTGGAGCGGCTGGATCCCCGGCTGGACGAGGTGGCCGCCGTGCTGGCCGATGTGGCCGCCGAGCTCACCGGCTACCTGGAGGCCCTGGACGCCGACCCGGAGCGGCTGCAGGCCGTGCTGGCCCGGCAGGCCGAGCTCAAGGCGCTCACCCGCAAGTACGCCGCCGACATCGACGGGGTGCTGGCCTGGGCGACCGACGCCGAGGCCCGGCTGGCGTCCATCGACACGAGCGACGAGGCGATGGCCGAGCTGGAGCGGCGGCGGGACGGCCTGGCCGGTGAGCTGGCCGGGTACGCCGGGGAGCTGTCCGCCGCCCGAGGGGAAGCCGCCGAACGGCTGGCCACCGCGGTCACCGCCGAGCTGTCCGGGCTGGCCATGCGGGACGCCCGGCTGCTGGTCACCGTGGCCGGCCGGGAGGCGGCCGGCCCGGACGGTAGCGCGTTGACTGTCGACGGCCGCCGGCTGGCCGCCGGCCCGGACGGGGTGGACGAGGTGGAGCTGCGGCTGGTCCCGCACTCCGGTTCGGCCCCGGTGCCGCTGCACAAGGGCGCCTCCGGAGGTGAGCTCTCCCGGGTGATGCTGGCCCTGGAGGTCGTGCTGGCCGACGCCGACCCGGTGCCCACCATGGTGTTCGACGAGGTCGACGCCGGGGTCGGCGGGCGCGCCGCGGTGGAGATCGGCCGGCGGCTGGCCCGGCTGGCCGCCACCCACCAGGTGATCGTGGTGACCCACCTGGCCCAGGTCGCCGCCTACGCCGACCGGCACGTGGTGGTGGCCAAGGGCGCCACCGGCGGCACCACCAAGGGCCGGGTGCGCACCCTGGACGACGGGGAGCGGATCGTCGAGCTGGCCCGGATGCTGGCCGGCCTGGACGACACCGACACCGGGCGGGCACACGCCGAGGAGCTGCTGGCCACGGCCCGTAAGGACAAATCCGGGGCGCGGTAGCCAGCCGAGGGCATTTACCCGGTCGAGTGGGTCACCCGATGGCGGAACCTGGTGACCGATCGTCACGACTCGCGGCGGAAATGCCGGGTTTTCCGGCCGATCCTTGTCACCATCGGCGTCATGCGGATGGGTTCGGTACTGGATGGCTTGTCCTCGTTGACCGGCGACCGCGCCGAGCGGCCCGGCCTGGTCGGCACCGCCCGGGTCGCCCGGGACGGTGCCAAGGGGTCGGCGAAGGGATCGGCCAGGGGATCGGCCGGCGGGCCGGCCCAAGGCACCCAGGCCCTGGTCAAGCGGCTGCGCGAGGGCCAGATCGCGGTCATCGACCACCTCGACCTGGACCGCCCGACCGCCGAGCTGCTGATCGACGCCGGGGTGGTCGGGGTGGTCAACGCCGCCCCGTCGATCTCCGGGCGCTACCCCAACCAGGGCCCGGAGGCGCTGCTGTACGCCGGGGTCGCGCTGATCGACGACGCCGGACCGGAGCTGCTGAGCGCGGTCAGGGACGGCGCGAAGATCCGGCTGTGGGACGGCGGGGTGTACCACGGCGACAAGCTGCTGGCCCAGGGCACGGCACAGACCTCCGAGTCGGTCGCCATGGCCATGGAGCTGGCCAAGGACGGCCTGGTCAACCAGCTCGAGGCGTTCTCCGCGAACACCATCGAGTTCATGCGCCAGGACCGGGCGCTGCTGCTGGACGGGGTCGGCGTCCCGGACGTCCGGGTGCGGATCGCCGGCCGGCACGTGGTCGTGGTGGCCCCCGGCGGCTCCGACGGCCGAGACAGCCGGGCGGACCTCGGCCGGCTGCGCCGCTACGTCCGGGAGCACCGGCCGGTGCTGGTCGGGGTGAACGGCGGCGGTGATGTCCTGCTCGCCGCCGGGTACAAGCCGGACCTGCTGGTCGGCGACCCCGGCGAGATGTCCGACAAGGCGCTGACCAGCGGCGCCGACGTGGTGGTGCCGGCCTTCGCCGACGGCCACGCCCCGGGGCTGTACCGGGTGCAGGACCTGGGCACCGGCGCGGTGACCTTCCCGGCCTCCGGCAACGCCGAGGACCTCGCGCTGATCCTGGCCCAGCAGCACGGCGCCGAGCTGATCGTCACCGTGGGCCTGCAGGCCAGCCTGGCCGAGTTCCTGGACCGGGGCCGCGCCGGCCGCAACGCCTCCACGTTCCTCACCCGGCTGAAGGTGAACGACCTGGTGGTGGACGCGCACGCCGCCGCCACGCTGTACCGCAACCCGGTGTCGGTCGGCGCGGTGCTGCTGCTGGTCATGGCCACGCTCGCGGTGCTGGTGGCCGCGATCGCGGTGACCGCCGCCGGACCGGCGCTGCTCGGCTACCTCGACCGGGCCCTCGAACATCTGACCCTGCTCGCCACGGGATGGTTCAACCGATGATCAGCATGCGCTACCACCTGGTGTCCATCGCCGCGGTGTTCCTGGCCCTCTGCCTGGGTCTGGTGCTCGGGGTGGCCTCCGGCAACCGGCCGCTGCTGTCCATGGTGGCCGGCGACCGGGCCAGCCTGAACGGGCAGATCGAGCAGCTCACCGCGCAGCGCTCCGAGCTGGAGGCCCGGCAGCGGGCGTCCGACTCGTTCGCCGCCGCGGCGGCCCCGGGCGTGGTCAAGGGGCAGCTGCAGGGCCGCACGGTGGTGCTGGTGGTGGCCCCGGACGCCGATCCGGGCGACCGGGACGCGATCCGGGCGATGGTCGGCCAGGCCGGCGGCACCGTCACCGGCGAGCTGGCGCTCACCGACGCGATCACCGACCCGTCCCGGGCGGACGCGGTGCGCGACCTGACCACCCGGCTGCTGCCCTCCGGGGCCCAGCTGCCGACGTCGGCGGACTCGGGGAGCCTGGTCGGCGGGCTGCTGGGCGGGGTGCTGCTCGGTAAGCCCGGTCCCGGCCAGAAGGCCGCGGGTGGCGACCAGGGGGGCGCGGCGCTGGCCGGGCTGACCCAGGCCGGGTTCGTCCGGGCCGGTTCCCGGCCGGCTCCGGCGCAGCTGGCGATCGTGCTCACCGGCGGGGCGCCGACCACGGGGGACGCCGCCGAGCGGTCGGCCACCCTGGCCCGGTTGGCCGCCGAGCTGGACCGGGCCGGGGCCGGTGCGGTGCTGGCCGGACGGTCCGGCGCGGAGGGTCCGAACGGCGCGGTGGGCGTGGTCCGGGCGGACTCGGTGCTCTCCGGGGCGCTGTCCACGGTGGACGGCACGCAGACCTCGGTCGGCCGGGCGGCGTGCGTGCTGGCGCTGCGCGAGCAGGCCGACGGGCGGTCCGGTCGCTACGGCGCCGGCAGCAACGCCCAGGCGGCCATCCCCGGCGCCTCGGCCGGCTGAGCCGGCGGTAGCAGCTCGAGCCGGCACGAACGGCTCGAGCCGGGTGTGTGAGGTAACGACTCGGGTCGCTCCGGCGGGTTGACCGTTCGCCGCCGGCCGGGCGGTGTTAGCGTGGTCTTCCGTGCAGACGCGCGCAACCAGGCATGTCTTCGTCACCGGCGGTGTCGCCTCCTCCCTCGGCAAGGGTCTGACGGCCTCCAGCCTCGGCCAGTTGCTCACCGCGCGCGGGCTGCGGGTGGTGATGCAGAAGCTCGACCCGTACCTGAACGTCGACCCCGGGACGATGAACCCGTTCCAGCACGGTGAGGTGTTCGTCACCGAGGACGGCGCCGAGACCGACCTGGACATCGGCCACTACGAGCGATTCCTGGACCGGGACCTGGTCGGCCGGGCCAACGTCACGACCGGGCAGATCTACTCCTCGGTGATCGCCAAGGAACGGCGGGGGGAGTACCTGGGCGACACCGTGCAGGTGATCCCGCACATCACCAACGAGATCAAGGACCGGATCCTGGCCATGGCCGAGCCGGGCACCGACGGCGTCCAGCCGGACGTGGTGATCACCGAGGTGGGCGGGACGGTCGGCGACATCGAGTCGCTGCCGTTCCTGGAGGCGGCCCGGCAGGTCCGGCACGACGTCGGCCGGGACAACTGCTTCTTCCTGCACATCTCGCTGCTGCCGTTCCTGGCCCCGTCCGGGGAGCTCAAGACCAAGCCCACCCAGCACTCGGTGGCCGCGCTGCGCAACATCGGCATCCAGCCCGACGCGGTGGTGCTGCGCGCCGACCGGTGCGTCCCCGAGTCGCTCACCCGCAAGATCAGCCTGATGTGCGACGTGGACGCCGACGGGGTGGTCGCCGCCCCGGACGCCCCGTCCATCTACGACATCCCCCGGGTGCTGCACCGCGAAGGCCTGGACGCCTACGTGGTGCGCCGGCTCGGCCTGCCGTTCCGGGACGTCGACTGGACCGAGTGGGGTGACCTGCTCGACCGGGTGCACCACCCCACCGAGACCGTGCGGATCGCGCTGGTCGGCAAGTACGTCGACCTGCCGGATGCCTACCTCTCGGTGACCGAGGCGCTGCGGGCCGGCGGTTTCGCCCACCGGGCCCACGTGGACATCACCTGGGTCACCTCCGACGACTGCGAGCAGGCGGGCGCGGCGACCGCCCTGGCCGGGGTGGACGGGGTGCTGGTGCCCGGCGGGTTCGGCATCCGCGGCATCGAGGGCAAGATCGGGGCCATCCGGTACGCCCGGGAGGCCGGTATCCCGCTGCTCGGGTTGTGCCTGGGCCTGCAGTGCATGGTGATCGAGGTGGCCCGGGACCTGGCCGGCCTGGACGGGGCCAGCTCGGCGGAGTTCGACCCGGACACCCCGCACCCGGTGATCGCCACCATGGCCGAGCAGGAGGACGTGGTGGCCGGCGAGCGGGACATGGGCGGCACCATGCGGCTCGGCGCCTACCCGGCGGTGCTGGCCGAGGGATCGGTGACCGCCGGAGCCTACGGGGCCACCCAGGTGTCCGAACGGCACCGGCACCGCTACGAGGTGGCCAACGCCTACCGGGACAAGCTGGAGGAGGCCGGGCTGGTGCTCTCCGGCACCTCCCCGGACGGCCGGCTGGTGGAGTTCGTGGAGCTGCCGGCGGACGTCCACCCGTTCTTCGTCGGCACCCAGGCGCACCCGGAGCTGAAGAGCCGGCCGACCCGGGCGCACCCGCTGTTCCGGGCGTTCATCGCGGCCGCGTTGAAGCACCGGGCGGCCGAGCGGCTCCCGGTCGAGCTGCCCGTCGGCTCGCCCTCATGACCCGGCACGACTTCGAGGTCCGCGGCACCACGACGATCTACCAGGGTGCGATCGCGGCGCTGCGGTCCGACCAGGTGGAGATGCCCGGCGGCCGGATCGCCACCCGGGAGATCCTCGAGCACTTCGGGGCGGTGGCCATCGCCGCCCTGGACGCCGAGGACCGGCTGGCGATGATCGAACAGTACCGGCACCCGGTGCGGCGCCGGCTGTACGAGATGCCGGCCGGGCTGCTCGACCTGGACGGCGAGGACCCGGCGGTGACCGCCGCCCGCGAGCTGGTCGAGGAGGCCGGGCTGACCGCCGACGACTGGTCGGTGCTGGTCGACCTGGTGCCCTCGCCCGGGATCACCGACGAGAGCGTCCGGGTGTACCTGGCCCGCGGCCTGACCGAGGTGGAGCGGCCGGAGCCGGGGGACGACGAGGAGGCCGACCTGCGGATCAGCTGGCTGCCGCTGGCCGACGCGCTGCGCGGCGTGTTCACCGGGGAGATCGTCAACGGGGCCACCGTGGCCGCCGTGCTGGCCGTGCACGCGGTCCGTACCGGGGCGGCCGAGCCCCGCCCGCTGGACACCCCCTGGATCGACCGGCCGACCGCCCTGGCCCGCCGGCGCGCCACCGGGAGCTGAGCGGCCGCCCGCCACCCGGGAACCGCCGCCGGGCGCGCTGAGGATCAGCGGGAGGGTTCGGATCCGGCCGATCCGGGTAGGCCGGGACATGACGACCGTGAACCTCAGTGACCACGCCCGGGACCGGCTGCGGGAGGAGCTCGAGGTGCTCCGGGCCCAGCGCACGGCGTTGACCGACGGCCTGGAGGACCTGGACACCGCCGGGGACCGGATGGACGACGCGGAGACCATCCGCCGGGTGGACGAGGCGTCCATCCTCGACGAGCGGATCGCCGAGCTGGTCCGGCTGCTGGCCGGCGGGAACCCCATCGCCCCGGAGACCGACGGGCCGGAGCTCGCCCCGGGCAGCCGGCTGACCGTGCGCTGGCCGGACGGGACCACCCAGACGCTGCGCGCGGTGGCGATCACCGAGGAGATCCGGCCCGGCGAGGAGGACACGGTGGTCACCGTGGACAGCCCGCTGGGCCGGGCGCTGGCCGGCCGGGGCTCCGGCGACACCGTGGACTACGACACCCCGGAGGGCACCCGCCGGGTGGAGATCCTGGAGGTCGAGACCGGCTGACCCGGATGGGGGGACACCGCTGTCCCTCCGGTCGGCGCGGGCCGGCTCGGCGTTCCCCACTACGATGCGGCGCGTGGTCCGGCGTGTGGCGGTGTCGGAGACCCGACGGGACCCTCCGGTACCGCCGGCGATCACCGGTGCGATCGCCGGCTACCTCGACCACCTGGTGGTCGAGCGCGGGATCGCCGACAACACCCTCCGCTCCTACCGCCGTGACCTGCGGCGGTACGCCGAGTACCTGACCGGGCGCGGGGTCCGGGACCTGGGCGAGGTGGCCGGCTCGGACGTGGGGGAGTTCCTAGCCGTGCTGCGCGAGGGCGACTCCGACCACCCCCCGCTGGCCGCGTCGTCCGCCGCGCGCACCCTGGTCGCGGTGCGCGGGCTGCACCGGTTCGCGGTGCGCGACGGGATGCTGCCCACCGACGTCGCGCAGGACGTCCACCCGCCGGCCCCGCCGCGCCGGCTGCCCAAGGCGCTGCCGCTGGACCTGGTCGAGCAGCTGCTGGAGGGCTGCCGGGGCGACGACGCGCTGGGGTTGCGCGACCGGGCGCTGCTGGAGCTGCTGTACTCCACCGGGGCCCGGATCTCCGAGGCCGTCGGGCTCGACCTGGACGACGTGGACCTGGCCCACCGGTCGGTGCTGCTGCGCGGCAAGGGCGGCAAGCAGCGGCTGGTGCCGGTCGGGCGGCCGGCGGTGGCCGCGCTGGAGGCCTACCGGGTGCGCTCCCGGCCCGGGCTGGCGGTCAAGGGCCGCGGCACGCCGGCGCTGTTCCTCAACGCCCGGGGCGGCCGGCTGTCCCGGCAGAGCGCCTGGCAGGTGCTCCGCGACGCCGCCGACCGGGCCGGGGTGACCGAGCCGGTGTCGCCGCACACCCTGCGCCACTCGTTCGCCACCCACCTGCTGGAGGGCGGCGCGGACGTGCGGGTGGTGCAGGAGCTGCTCGGCCACGCCTCCGTCACCACGACCCAGGTGTACACACTGGTCACAGTGGACTCGCTGCGCGAGGTCTACGCCCTGGCCCATCCGAGGGCGCGCGGCTGACCGGCGCGGAAAAGCGGGCTCCGCACGGCGGGGCGCTTTGGTGGGCGTGATAACCCCCGCATACCCTGGTGCGTTGAACACCAGACACGGCCGGCGCCCGCCGGCTCAGGTGAACCGACCTGACGGAGCTCGCATGTCGACACCCCGGCCTATGGAGCCGAGGCCGGCACCGCTCGACGATACCGAGGGATACGTCGAGGACGGTGTATCCGGCAGCGGTCAGTTCCGTGTCGCGCCCGAGCCGCCGCCGCTGAGCCAGCACGGGCCGGCCCGGATCATCGCCGTGGCCAACCAGAAGGGCGGCGTCGGCAAGACCACCTCCACGATCAACCTGGGCGCCACGCTGGCCGAGTACGGCCGCCGGGTGCTGCTCGTCGACTTCGACCCGCAGGGCGCCCTCTCGGTGGGCCTGGGCATCCAGCCCCACCAGCTCGAGCACACCATCCACAACCTGCTGATCGGCAGCGACACCAAGATCGACGAGGTGATCCTGCAGACCCGGGTCGAAGGGATGGACCTGCTGCCCAGCAACATCGACCTGTCCGCCGCCGAAGTCCAGCTGGTCACCGAGGTGGGCCGGGAGCACGCCCTGGCCCGGGCGCTGCGCCCGGTGCTGGACGACTACGACATGGTCCTGGTGGACTGCCAGCCGTCGCTGGGCCTGCTCACCATCAACGCGCTGACCGCCGCGCACAGCGTGCTCATCCCGCTGGAGTGCGAGTACTTCAGCCTGCGCGGGGTGGCCCTGCTGATCGACACGATCGACAAGGTGCGGGACCGGCTGAACGACCGGTTGGAGATCTGCGGCATCCTGGCCACCATGTACGACCCGCGCACGCTGCACACCAGGGAGGTCCGGGAACGGGTGATCGAGGCCTTCGGCGAGCTGGTCTTCGACGCCACCATCAACCGGACCGTCCGGTTCCCGGAGACCACGGTGGCCGGGGAGCCGATCACCACCTGGGCGCGCAACTCGGCCGGCGCGCGGGCCTACCGCCAGCTGGCCCGTGAAGTCATCCTCCGGGAGGCTTCGTGACCGCCGTCATCGAGCCTGATCTGGTGCTCGACGAGTCGACCCGGCCGCGGTTCACCGTCCAGCTGGACAACTTCTCCGGCCCGTTCGATCTGCTCCTGCAGCTGATCAACCGGCACGAGCTGGACGTCACCGAGGTGGCGCTGCACACGGTCACCGATGACTTCATCGCGCACACCCGCGCCCTGTCCGAGGCCGGCACCGCCGCCGAGCTGGACGAGGTCACCGAGTTCCTGGTCATCGCGGCCACCCTGCTCGACCTCAAGGCCGCCCGGCTGCTGCCCGGCGCCGACGTGGAGGACGTCGAGGACCTGGCCCTGCTGGAGGCCCGGGACCTGCTGTTCGCCCGGCTGCTGCAGTACCGGGCGTACAAGCAGGTGGCCGCCCTGTTCGTCGAGCTGGAGGCCTCCGCGCTGCGCCGCTACCCGCGGTCGGTGGCGCTGGAGGAGCGGTACGCGAGCCTGCTGCCCGAGGTCATGCTCGGCATGGACCCGGATGCGTTCGCCGAGTTGGCGGCGGCGGTGCTGCGGCCGAAACCGCCGCCCACGGTGTCGCTGGACCACCTGCACACCGGGCTCATCTCGGTGCCCGAGCACATGGAGATCCTGCGCGAGCGGCTGTCCGCGATCGGCCGGGCCAGCTTCCACTCGCTGATCACCGACTGCGCCGAGCCGATCGAGGTGGTGGGTCGCTTCCTCGCCGTCCTGGAGCTCTACCGGGAGGCGTGCGTACACCTCGACCAGGACGAGGCGTTCGGCGAGCTGCTGATCAGCTGGTCCGGGCATGAGTGAGCCGCTGACCGAGCTGGAGGCGGAGCTGGACGCCCAGCTCGAGGCCGATCTGGAAGCCGATCTCGAGCGCGAGGTGGGCGACACCGAGACACTGGACGACGACGGCCTGGAGTGCGCACTGGAGGCGCTACTGCTGGTGGTCGACGAGCCGGCGGACGAGGAGTCCCTGGCCACCGCGTGCGGGCAGTCGCAGGAGCGGGTCGCGGGCGCGCTGCGCCGCCTCGCCGACCGCTACACCGCGGCCGAGCGGGGCATCGAGCTGCGCCGGATCGGCGAGGGCTGGCGGTTCTACACCCGCGACCGGTACGCCCCGTACGTGGAGCGGCTGCTGCGCGAGGGGCAGCGGGCCAAGCTGACCCGGGCCGCGCTGGAGACCCTGGCCGTGGTGGCCTACCGGCAACCGGTGACCCGGGCCCGGGTGGCGGCCATCCGCGGCGTGAACAGCGACGGCGTGATGCGCACCTTGCTCACCCGCGGCCTGGTCGAGGAGTCCGGCGCGGATCCGAGCACCCAGGGCATCCTGTACCGGACCACCGAGCTGTTCCTGGAGCGGCTCGGCCTGACCTCGCTGGCGGAGCTGCCCTCGCTGGCCCCGCTGCTGCCCGATGTGGACGCGATCGACGATGTGTGAGACCTGTGCCGTGATGTGGAATGTCTGACCTCTCCTGGGACGCCGGAATGGACTCGGATCAGCCCTCCGGGATCCGGCTGCAGAAGGTGCTGGCCCAGGCCGGGATCGCCTCCCGCCGGGCCGCCGAGGAGCTGATCGCCGAGGGCCGGGTCAGCGTGGACGGTGAGGTGGTCAAGCAGATGGGCCGCCGGATCGACCCCGCAGTGGCCGTCGTGCGGGTCGACGGGTCCCGGGTGGAGCTGCGCGAGGGCGTCGTGCACCTGGCGCTGAACAAGCCGCGCGGGATGCTGTCCACCATGTCCGACGACCGCGGCCGGCCCTGCGTGGGCGACCTGGTGGCCGGCCGGGACGACCGGCTCTTCCACGTCGGCCGGCTGGACGCCGACACCGAGGGGTTGCTGCTGCTCACCAACGACGGCGAGCTGGGCCACCGGCTGACCCACCCGTCGTTCGAGGTGGCCAAGACCTACCTGGCCGAGGTGCCCGGCCCGATCCCGCGCGATCTCGGCAAGCGGCTGCGCGAGGGCGTCGAGCTGGCCGACGGCCCGGTCCAGGTGGACTCGTTCAAGCTGGTCGACTCGCTCGGCAACAAGGCGATCGTCGAGCTGGTGCTGCACGAGGGCCGCAAGCACGTGGTGCGCCGGCTGCTCGACGAGGTGGGGCACCCGGTGCAGCGGCTGGTCCGCACCGGCCTGGGCGAGGTGCGGCTGGGCAACCAGAAGCCCGGCAAGCTGCGCCCGCTCACCCGCCCCGAGCTGGGCTCGCTCTACCGCGCCGTCGGCCTGTAGAGCGAGCCACCCGGCTCAGGCGCTCTGTTGTTCCTTGAGCACCCGCAGCGCCTCGTCGGCGTGCAGCTCGAACTTCATCTCCGACTTGATCGCCTCGATGACCTTCCGGTCCGGCCCGATGACGAACGTCCGCCGCTTGGTCTTCAGCGTCGGCCACAGGGACCGCCAGGCGCCGAACTCCTTGGCCACCGTGCCGTCGGCGTCGGACAGCAGCGGGTAGCCGAACGAGTGGGTGCTGGAGAACTGCCGCTGCTTCTCCACCTTGTCCGGGCTGATCCCGACCGGCTGGGCGCCGACCGCGGCGAACTCGTCGGCCAGGTCCCGGAAGTGGCAGGCCTCGGCGGTGCAGCCACTGGTCATCGCGGCCGGGTAGAAGAACAGCACCACGGGCCCGTTCGCCAGCAGCTCGCTGAGCTTGCGCGGCGTCCCGGTCTCGTCCTCCAGCTCGAAGTCGCTGACCTGGTCTCCGACGTTCATCGGTGTTCCTCTCTCGCGGGGCGTTTCGGCGGTAGGGGGATGAAACCGCTGGTGCGGGCAATGTAGTCGGCGTAGCCCGGGCGGCGATCACCGATGGTGGACTCCAGCAGCTTCGCGCCGGTGCCCCGGGCCAGCAGGAAGGTCATCACCGCGGCGGAGAGCAACCCGATCAGCCCGGGGAGGTGGTGCAGGGCGAGCAGGGTGAGCCCCCACCAGACGGCGGCGTCGCCGAAGTAGTTCGGGTGCCGGGTGTAGCGCCACAGACCCCGGTCCATCACCTGGCCCCGGCTGGCCGGGTCGGCCTTGAAGGCGGCCAGCTGGGCGTCGCCGACGGTCTCGAAGACGAACCCGACCAGCCAGAACGCCACGCCCAGCACCGCGGTGGCGACCCCGATCGGGCTGTCGCCGGTGCCGTACTGGGCCAGCTGCACCGGCAGCGACACCAGCCAGAGCACCACGCCCTGGGTCAGGTACACCTTGCGCAGCGCGTAGAGCCGGGGGTTGCCGGGGGCGTCGCGCAGCAGCTCCACGTAGCGCGGGTCCTCGTCGTGGCCGCGGTTGCGCCGGTGGATGTGCCAGGCCAGGCGCAGCCCCCACACGGCGGTCAGCGTGGTGACCAGCAGCCGCCGCCAGTCGTCCCCGTAACCGGCGGACAGCGCCAGCGTGGTCACCGCGACCACCACGAACCCCAGGCCCCACACCACGTCCACGCCGTCGTGCCGGTCGCCGCGCACCCACACCCCGAACGCCCACGCACCGGCCATGACGGCCATGACGACCAGGACGGTCACCCACAGGTTGGTCAGCAGCGCCGGCCACGGGAACCCGGTCATCGCACCTCTTCGCGCTGGTCGGCCGGCCGGTCCCCGAGGATCTCCGAGCGGGCCCGGGGCAGGCCGCTGGTGCCGTCCGGGCCCGGGCGGACCAGCAGGATCTGGTGCACGCCCATCCGGTTCTCCCGGAAGGCCAGCGCCGCCCCGGCCAGGTACAGCACCCAGATCCGGTACTGCTCCTCGCCGATCAGCACGACCGCCTCGGCCCGGCGCTCGCGCAGCGTGTCCAGCCACGGCTGCACGGTCCAGACGTAGTGCTCGCGCAGGGAGTGCACGTCCACCACCTCCAGCCCGGCCGCCTCCAGGAAGTTCAGCGTCGAGCCCAGCGGCCGCATGTACATGTCCGGGGCCACGTAGCGCTCCATGAACGCCCCGCCGCCCGGGGCCGAGTTCGCGCCGGCCGCGCCCCGGGTCATCTGCTGCAGCAGCACCCGCCCGTGCGGCCGGGTCAGGCCCTGCAGCTTCGCGGCGTACACCGGGTAGTTGTCCTGGCCGACGTGCTCGCCCATCTCGATCGAGCTGACCGCGTCGAACGGCGGGTCCGGGATGGCCCGGTAGTCCTGCAGCCGGATCTCCACCCGGTCGGCCAACCCGGCGGCGGCCACCCGCTCGGTGCCGTAGCGGCGCTGCTGCTCGGAGAGGGTCACCCCGACGCACGACACCCCGTAGTGCCGGGCGGCGTGCACCAGCAGCGACGCCCAGCCGCAGCCCACGTCCAGCAACCGCATCCCCGGGCGGAGCCCGAGCTTGCGGCAGATCGCGTCCAGCTTGTCGTGCTGGGCGTCCTCCAGGCGGTAGTCCGGGCCGGCGTCCCGGGTCCAGTAGCCGCAGGAGTAGGCCATGTTCGGGTCGAGCAGGAACTCGTAGAAGTCGTTGGACAGGTCGTAGTGGTGGGCGATGGCGTCCCGGTCGCGGCGGCGGGTGTGCAGCCCGCCGGACAGCCGGGCCTCCGACCCCGGCGGTTTCGGCGGGGGACCGATCACCCCGAGCCGCAGGGCCAGCCGGGCGGCGGCCAGCTTGTCGGCGGCGGTGATCGTCGGGGTGCCGGTGGTCTCGGCCAGCCGCCAGAACCGGGACAGGCCGTCGGCGATGTCGCCCTCGACCTCCAGCTCACCGGCCACGAACGCCCGGGCCAGGCCCAGCTCGCCGGGGCTCCACAGCAGCCGGCGCAGCGCGCGCCGGTGCCGCAGCACCACCACCGGGACGTCCCCGGGCGGCCCGGCCTCGCTGCCGTCCCAGGCCCGCAGCCGGACCGGCAGCGGTGCCCCGAGCAGGCCCTCGACCAGGGCCGCGAGCCGGGGCGCGATCGGTGTCGCCATAGGTGCACCTCCGGTGCCGTGAGCGGAAAGTAGTGCCAGAACAGTGTTATGCACTCACGGGTCGCGCCAGCGACAACTGGTGGACGTCGAGGTACCCGCACCGGAAACCGGCCTCGCAGTAGGCCAGGTAGAACTCCCACATGCGACGGAACGTGGCGTCGAAGCCGAGTGCGGCCACCTCGTCCCAGCGGTCGAGGAACCGGGTCCGCCAGTGCGCCAGGGTGCGGGCGTAGTCCGGCCCGAGGCTGCGCCGCTGCACCACGCCCAGGGTGGTGTGCCGGGCCAGGTTCTGCTCGATCGCGGTCAACGAGGGGATGATCCCGCCGGGAAAGACGTACTTGTGGATCCAGGTGTAGTCGCCCCGGGAGGCCAGCATCCGGTCGTGCGGCATGGTGATCGACTGCAGGCCGACCCGACCGCCGGGCCGCAACAGCTTGTCCAGCTGGGCGAAGTAGGTCGGCCAGTACCGCTCGCCGACCGCCTCGATCATCTCCACGCTGACCACGGCGTCGTAGCTGCCGTGCGCCTCCCGGTAGTCGCGCAGCAGCACCTGCACCCGGTCGGCCACCCCGGCGGCGGCCAGCCGCTCCTCGGCCAGCGCGGCCTGCTCCCGGGAGATGGTCAGGGTGGTCACCCGGGCGCCCCGCTGCGCGGCCCGGACGGCCAGCCCGCCCCACCCGGTGCCGATCTCGCAGATGTGCTGGTCGGGGCCGACCCCGGCCAGGTCCAGGATCCCGTCGATCTTGCGGTTCTGCGCCTCGACCAGGTCCGCCGGAGTGTCACCGCTGCCGGGTGCGAACCAGGCCGAGGAGTAGGACATGGTGTCGTCCAGGAAGATCGCGAACAGCTCGTTGGACAGGTCGTAGTGCCGGCTGATGTTCGCCTTCGAGCCCTCTAGGGTGTTGCGCTCCGCCCGGGGCTGGCGGGCCTCCACGTAGCGGCGGAAGATCCGTTGCAGGGTCGGCGGGACCAGCGTGGACAGCCGGGCGGCGAACGGCGTGAGCAGCTCGGCCGGGTGGTCGGAGGTCCAGTCACCGACCATGTACGCCTCGCCGAAGCCGATCTTCGCGTCGGCCCCGAGCCGGTGGAAGAACGCCGCCGGCCGCACGATGCGCATCACCGGGGCGTCCGGGCCGCCGGCGCCCAGGGTGCGGCCGTCCGGCAGCTCGACCCGGACCTCCAGGTTCCGGACCGCCCGCCTGAACAGGGACTCGGCGATCCGGGCCCGGGCAGGCGAGCTCGGCGCGGTGGCCAGGCCCGGCCACACCCCTTCGTTGGGCCGCGGCTGGTTCGGTCCGGACCGGACGTCCGGTAGCAGCTCGTTCTCCGGTGGGGTGGTCATCTGGCTCAGCTCTCCTGTCCGGGACGGGCGGCGGGGACGGAGTCGGACGTTCGGGGCACGACCGGCAGGCGGCGCAACCACAGCGCGATGCCGTGCCGGCGGATCAGGGCGGACGTCCGGTGGGTCACGAACGGTGTTCGCAGCGACAGCCGGATCAGTTCGACCGGATTCGCCGGGCGGCGGGAGCCGCTGATCGCGGCGGTCAGCGCGGGGACGCCGTCCTGGACCAGGGTGACGCTCACCGCGAGCCGCTCCCCGGGCAGCGGCACCCGCATCCGGTAGTACCCGTCGACGGTCAGGAACGGGGAGACGTAGAACGCCTTGTCCACCTCGGCCCGACCGGCCGGGTCCGGGCGCAGCAGGTAGCGGTGCCGGCCGCCGTAGGTGTTGTGCACCTCGGCGACCACGCAGATCGGGCTGTCGTCCGGGCCGAGGCACCAGAACACCGAGATCGGGTTGAACACGTAGCCCAGGCAGCGGGCGTGCGCCAGCATCAGCACCCGGGCGTCCCCGGGCAACACCACGCCCGCGCCGGCCAGCCAGTCCAGCAGGTTGGCCTTGATCGACCGGTCGGGGTCGCCGAGGTGGTCGCGGGACTCGAAGCGGGCCAGCGGCGCCAGCCGGCGGGGGAGTCGCGGCAGCTCGTCCAGGTCGACCAGCCACAGGTGGATGCGGTGGCCGAAGCCGCGGCGCATCCGCTGGGTGCGCAGGTGGCTGACCCGCGCCTCGTACAGCGCCGGAACCAGCGGAGAACGAGCGTTCTCCACGGTCACCACTCCACGCCCAGCGCGGCGGCGGCCCGGACCCCGGAGGCGCAGCCGTCCTCGTGGAAACCCCAACCGTGGTAGGCCCCGGCGAAGGCCAGGGTCGGGGTATCCAACCCGGGCAACCGGGACTGGGCGGCCACCGACTCGGGCGTGTAGATCGGGTGCTCGTACACCATCCGGGCCGCCACCCGGTCGGGGTCGACCCGGCCGGCGCCGTTGAGGGTCACCACGTGGTCGCGCGGCTCGGCCAGCCGCTGCAGCCGGTTCATGTCGTAGCTGACCAGCACCGGGTCGTCGTCGCTGGCGCAGCGGCTCTTCAGGTAGTTCCAGGACGCCCGGGCCCCGGGGGCCCGGGGCAGCACCGAGGGGTCGTGGTGCAGCCAGGTCTCGTTGCGGGAGTAGCGGAACGCGCCGAGGGTGGACCGCTCGTCGTCGGTCGGTTCGGCGAGCAGCGCCAGCGCCTGGTCGGGGTGGGTGGCCAGCACGGCCCGGTCGAACCGGTGGACGGTGTCGGCCTGGATCTCGACCCCGCCCGGCACCCGCCGCAGCGCCCGCACCGGGGTGGACGGGTGCACGGCCGTCAGCTCCTTGACCACCCGTTCCACGTACCGCTGCGACCCACCGACCACGGTCCGCCAGGTCGGTGAACCGCCGATGGACAGCAGCCCGTGGTGATCGAGGAACCGGAACAGGTAGCGGGCCGGGTAGCGGGCGGACAGCCGCGCGTCGGACGACCACACGCAGGCCACCACCGGCAGGGCGAAGTGGTCGATGAAGTAGCGGGAGTACCGGCCGGCGGCCAGGAACTCGCCGAACGTCACGTCGTCGCCCGCGTCCGGCGACGCCAACACCTGGCGGGCCGCCCGGTGGAAGCGGGGCACCTCGGCCAGCATCCGCAGGTAGGCCGGTCGGGCCAGGTTGCCCGGGCCCCGGGGGAACAGCCCGGGCAGCTTCTTCGCGCCCGCGTACTCCAGGCCGCAGCCGTCGCAGCGCACGCTCATCGACATCTCGGAGTCCTGGGTGGCCACCCCGAGCTCGCCGAACAGCCGCAGCAGGTTGGGGTAGGTGCGGTCGTTGTGCACGATGAACCCGCTGTCCACGTACACCGGGCCGGCGCCCGAGGGCAGCGCGTGGGTGTGCGCGTGCCCGCCGAGCCGGTCGTCGGCCTCGAACAGGGTGACGTCGTAGCGCCGTTGCAGCAGGTAGGCCGCGGTCAGCCCGGCCACCCCGGCCCCGACCACCGCGACCGTCCCCCGGCCGGTCACCGGCGCGCCCCGACCAGCTCGATGCGCAGCCCGGCCGGGGCCGGTACCCGCATGGCGTCCTCGATCTCCGCGTCCGGCGGGGTGATCCCGGCCTCGGCCAGCACGAACCGGGTGACCAGCCGGTTCCAGTCCCCGGCGCGGCGCAGCATGGCGTGGGCCTCGCCGCGCACGTCGAACCGGCACACCCGATCGGTCGCCCGCTTCGCCCGCACCGCGTAGGCGTAGGACTCGGCCGGGTCGGTCATCCGGTCCCGGTCGCCGTGCGCGATGAGCACGCTGCGCCCGGCCAGCTGGGCCACCGGGTCGGTCCCATCCAGCCACGGCGCGAGCGCGCACACCGCCCGGACGCCCGGGTGGCCGGCCGCGTGCAGCCCGGCCCGGCCGCCCATCGAGTGCCCGAGCAGCAGCACCGGGACCCCCGGGTACCGCCGGGCGGCCTCGTCGAGGGCCCACAGCGCGTCCTGCTTGGCGTCCATCGCCGACCCGTTCCAGCCCCGGTGTCGGTAACGCACCATCCACACCGCGAGGCCGCCGGTGCGGGCCAGTGGCCGGGCGAACGGCAGCATCCGCAGGTAGGCGGTCTGGTAGCGGTGGGTGGCGGCCCGGCTCTGCGAGCGGCCCCCGTGCAGGACCAGGACCAGCGCTTCCGGTTCGGCCGGCGGGGTGCCGACGGGTTGCACGCGGGGGGAACGAGCCACGGCCCACCTCGGTAGAAGATCCAGCTGTCGGCACGACGTTCGTCGCCGGACCCGAACCGGTTCGACCCGTGGGACCCACTTCACACCGATGCGCACGGGGCCGCCTGCGGCTATGGTCCGCCCAACCCCAGGAGGCTCGATGTCGGCCCAGGCCCCGCCGCCGTTGTCGGTCCGGGAACGCCTCGCGATCACCGTACGCATGCCCCGGCGTGGCCGCGGGTTCTGGTACGGCATGGCCATCGAGCTGATCTGGCCTTTTCTCGCGCTGTTCACCCGGCTGGGTTGGCGGGGCGGGGAGCACCTGCCGCCCGGTGGGTTCCTGCTGGCGGTCAACCACGTCTCGTTCGCCGACCCGATCGTGGACACCGCGTTCGTGCTGGCCCAGGGCCGGGTGCCGCGTTACCTGGCCAAGGCCGACCTGTGGCGGATGCCGGTGGGGAAGTGGGTGATGGCGGGTGGAAGGCACATCCCGGTCCGGCGGGCCACCATCGCCGCCGGCGACGCCTACCGCGGCGCGGTGGACACGGTCGGTCGGGGCGAGTGCCTGGTGGTGTACCCGGAGTCGACCTACACCCGCCGGGCCGACGGCTGGCCGATGCGCGGGATGAACGGGGTGGCCCGGATCGCGCTGGCCACCGGGGTGCCGGTGGTGCCGATGGCGCACTGGGGCAACCAGGACGTGGTCCCGCCGGGCCGGCGCGGGTTCCCCCGGCTGCTACCCAGGCGGCCGGTGCGGGTGGCGGCCGGTCCGCCGCTGGACCTGTCCCGGTTCGCCGGCCTCCCGCCGCGCAAGGCGGTGCTGGACGAGGTCACGGCGGAGATCATGGACGCGATCACCGGCCTCCTCGCCGGGCTGCGCGGGGAGGCACCACCGGCCGATCTCCGCCCCGGAGCGAGCGGAGCGGGTGGGACCGCCGCGGCCGGGTGCTGAGCCCGTCGTAGGGTGAGGGCCATGCCGGTGCGGGCCATTCGCGGAGCCACCCAGGTCGAGATCGACGACCGGGCGGAGGTGTTGGCCGCGTCCGCCGAGCTGGTCAGCGCGGTGCTGGAACGCAACGCACTGGTCCCGGACGACATCATCTCCATCCTGTTCACCGCCACCCCGGACGTGACCTCGGAGTTCCCCGCCTACGCCGCCCGCCAGCTCGGCCTCACCGACGTGCCGCTGCTGTGTGCCAGCGAGATCGCGGTGCCCGGCGCGATGCCCCGGGTGCTGCGGCTGCTCGCGCACGTGGACACCGAGCTCGGCCGGGCGGACATCCGGCACGTCTACCTGCGCGGCGCGGCGGCGCTGCGGACCGACCTGCCCCGCTGAGCGCAGGGCTATCCGGGGTCCGCGGTGATGACTTCGGGGTCGACGATCGAATCGATCCAGCGCTTCGACCAGACCTCGCGGACGGCGGCGAAGGCGTCGTCGTCGAGACCGTACGTCGAGACGATGACGTTCACCGGGCCGGTGGTCGGGTCGCCGGGGTCGGCGCCGACGGAGACCAACCACCCCTCCGGGGTGACCACGCTCGCGTCGTGCCACGGGGTGCCCGGCCCGACCAGTTCCGCGACCTGGCGACCCCGGGCCCGGCCGGCCAGGTAGATGGTCCGGCGGGCACCCTTCGGGGCGGCTTCCAGGAGGAAACGAAGCTGTTCGAGGTAGAACCGCCACCCCTCCGCCAGGCCGTCGTAGAGGGCCTCCGACTCCGCGTCGGCGCTGGTCGGGACCACGAGCCGGACGATCGTGCCTGCGCCGTCCGCATCCAGGGTGAGTGCGGTGCCGTCGTCGAACGCGATGCGCCCGGGCGCGACCAGTTCGGCGTCGTCGATGAAGGCGCGCAGCTCGGCCTCGGACCCCGCGGCCGGACGTTCCGGGCGACCACCATGGCGCCGCTCGTAGTCGTAGCCGAACCATTCGCGCAGGCCGCCGGTGGTGCTGATCGTCGGCCAGACCTCCTCGCGGGGTGCCTGAACCACCATTTCCAGGATCGGTCGTTCCATCGTTGCTCCTCCGCCGGATTCCCGGGCGCTCACCCGACGGGCAGCGGCTCGCCGGTCTCGACCAGCGTCTTCAGGCTGGCCATGATGTGCACCCAGCCCTCGCGGACTCCGTTCAGCATCTCCGAGCCGGGCACGAACCCGGTGTGGCTGATGGTCAGCTTCACGGTCGGCCCGGTCTGCTCGATCTCGAAGGTGACCTCCGAGCGCGGCTCCCGGCGGAGTTCGGCCAGCCGCTCGTCGCTCCAGTCGAAGAACTCCCGCATCTCCGGCTCGTAGTTGTGCCAGGTGTAGGACAGCCGACGACCCGGCTCGCTGACCAGTACCCGCTGGTCCCAGTCATGGTGCGGCTCGCCCTGCATGCTCCAGCGCACCGGGTCGCCGACGTTCCAGTCCGACTCCGGGCCGCCGCCGTCGAAGTAGCGGCGGATGAACTCGGGGTCGGTGAGCGCCCGCCACAGCGTCATCGGGTCGGTGCGGATGTAGGTGACGTAGACGAACTCGGTCTCGTCGGGCGTCTCGGGGGATGCGGACAACGTGCCCTCCAGTGATCGTTTGAGGTCGGCGAGCGCGCTGACCCGCGCCCGGTCGTAGCGGTCCATCCAGCGCTCGGCGATGGCGTTGATCGGCACCGGGTTGAGGAAGTGCAGCCGCTCCCGACCGCGGCGCACGGCCGTCACCAGGTTCGCGGCTTCCAGCACGGCCAGGTGCTTGCTGACCGACTGCCGGGTGATGTCCAGCTCCGCGCACAGCTCGCGCAGGCTCTGCCCGTCCCGGGCGTTCAGGCTGTCCAGCAGCCGGCGACGACCCGGGTCGGCCAGCGCCCGGAACACCTCGTCCACCAGCATCTCTCCTCACATGCAGCCGCACGGGTGCCTAATTTATGCAGCCATTTGGCTGCATGTCAACCCGCGATCACGGCCGAGGCGGGGGAGACCGTCGCCATCGGGCACAATGGACCCCCGTGAGTACGCGGCGACGGGTGATCGGGCATGGCTGAGCCGACCCCTGAGCCGTCCGGCACGCTGCTCGGCGTGATCGCCCTGGACGGCCCGTCCGGCACCGGCAAGTCCACGGTGTCCCGCACGCTGGCCGCCCGGCTGGGTGCGGCCTACCTGGACACCGGCGCGATGTACCGGGCCGCCACCCTCGCCGTGCTGCGCGCCGAGCTCGACCCGTCCGGGGCCGACGCCGCCGCGCTGGCCGCCGCCGCCGACATCGCCCTGCGCACCGACCCGGCGTCCCCGGGGGTCGCGCTGGCCGGGGAGGACGTCGCGCACGAGATCCGGGGGGCGGCGGTGACCACGGCGGTCAGCCCGGTGTCCGCGCACCCGGTCGTGCGGGAACGGCTGGTCGAGCGGCAGCGGGAGATCATCGGCAGTGCCCTGGACGGCGATGGCGGCATCGTCGTCGAGGGCCGCGACATCGGCACCGTGGTCGCCCCGGACGCCCCGTTGAAGATCTACCTCACCGCGTCGGCCGAGGTGCGGGCCGCCCGCCGGGACACCGAGGACCGGGCCGCCGGCCGCGGCGGCGACCTGGCCGGCACGCTGGCCGCGGTGCGCCGCCGCGACGGGCTGGACTCCGGCCGGGCGCACTCACCGCTGCGCGCCGCCGAGGACGCGGTCACCGTGGACACCTCCGAGCTGGACGTGGCCGGGGTGCTGGAGGCGATCCTGGCGCTGGTCCGGGACCGGGGTCTGATCAGTGAGTCCTGATCACCCACCGGCCCTGAGCTCCGATCTCCCCGCCGGGAGCTGGCCGCCGCTGCACGACCTGGCCCGGTGGATGGGCACCTGGTTCTTCCGGCCCGCGTTCCGGATCCACCACCACGGCCTGGACCGCGTCCCGCCGCACGGCCCGGTGGTGCTGGTGGCCAACCATGGCGCCTTCGTCGACGGCCCGCTGCTGTTCGGGGTGTGCCGCCGCCGGGTGGTGTTCCTGGTCAAGCACGAGATGTTCCGGGGGCCCGTGGGCTGGGCGCTACCGAAGATCGGGCAGCTCCCGGTCCGCCGGGGCGAGCCCGACCGGGCCCCGCTGATCGCCGCCCAGGGCGTGCTGCGGGCCGGCGGGATGGTCGCCGTGTTCCCCGAGGGCACCCGGGGCACCGGGGACGCCGCCTCGGCCCGCAACGGCGCCGCCTGGCTGGCCCGGTCCTGCGCCGCCCAGGTGGTGCCGGTCGTCGTCCGGGGCACCCACCGGCCCCATGGTGCGCCCCGGCGGTTCCGGCCCCGGGTGGACGTGCTGGTGGGGGAGCCGTTCCGGGTCGGCGACGAACGGGGCCGAGCCGGACTGGCGGCGGCCACCGAACAGCTGCGGGTCGCACTGACCGACCTGATCAAGGAGCTCGACGGGGTGCGCGACGGCGCCCGCGACGGGCGCACCGAGGAGAGACCATGAGCACGCCTGAAGAACCCACCGACTACTTCGACGACGCCGACCTGGCCGCCGCCGTGGCCCTCGACCAGGACGGCGTCCCGGCCGAGGACGACCCGGCCGACGCCGTCGTGGTGCCGGTGCTGGCCGTGGTCGGGCGCCCCAACGTGGGCAAGTCCACGCTGGTCAACCGGCTGCTGGGGCGGCGCGAGGCGGTCGTGCAGGACGTCCCCGGGGTGACCAGGGACCGGGTGGCCTACGACGCCCAGTGGAACGGCCGGCGGTTCACCCTGGTCGACACCGGCGGCTGGGAGCCGGACGCCGCCGGGCTGCAGGCCGCCGTCGCGCACCAGGCCGAACTGGCCATGGCCAGCGCCGACGCCGTCCTCCTGGTCGTCGACGGCCAGGTCGGCGCCACCGCCACCGAGGAGGCCGTGGCCCGGGTGCTGCGGCGCTCCGACCGGCCGGTGCTGGTCGCCGCGACCAAGGTCGACGACGACCGGCTGGTCTCCGACTCGGCGTCGCTGTGGTCGCTCGGGCTGGGCGAGCCGCACCCGGTGAGCGGGCTGCACGGGCGCGGTTCCGGCGACCTGCTGGACGCCATCCTGAACACCCTGCCGGAGACGCCGAGGGAGACTCTGGGCGGCGTCGGAGGCCCGCGCCGGGTGGCGCTGATCGGCAAGCCGAACGTCGGCAAGTCCAGCCTGCTCAACCGGCTGACCGGGGAGGAGCGCTCGGTGGTCGACTCCGTCGCCGGCACCACGGTCGACCCGGTGGACTCCCTGGTCGAGCTGGACGGCCAGGTGTGGCGGTTCGTGGACACCGCCGGGCTGCGGAAACGGGTCAAGACGGCCAGCGGCATGGAGTACTACGCCAGCCTGCGCACCCACTCGGCGATCGAGGCGGCCGAGGTCGCGGTGGTGCTCATCGACTCCTCCGAGCCGATGAGCGAGCAGGACCAGCGGGTGATCACCATGGTCGAGGAGTCCGGCCGGGCCCTGGTGCTGGCCTACAACAAGTGGGACCTGGTCGACGAGGACCGGCGGCTGGCCATGCGCCGGGAGCTGGAGCGGGACCTGGTCCGGATCCAGTGGGCGCAGCGGGTGAACGTCTCCGCGCTCACCGGCCGCTCCGTGGCCAAGATCGCCCCGGCGCTGCGCACCGCGCTGGAGTCCTGGGACCGGCGGATCCCCACCGGGATGCTCAACGGCTGGCTGTCCGACGTCATCGCGGCCACCCCGCCCCCGGTGCGCGGCGGCAAGCAGCCCAAGGTCCTGTTCGCCACCCAGGCCCAGGCCCGCCCGCCGACATTCGTGCTGTTCGCCACCGGGTTCCTGGAGGCGGGCTACCGGCGGTTCATCGAGCGCCGGTTGCGCGAGGACTTCGACTTCACCGGCTCGCCGATCCGTATCAACGTTCGGGTGCGGGAGAAGCGGGCCCGGAAGCACTGAGTGGGTGTCGCCCAACCCCTCGGCCGCGCGGATCGGCGCCCAGACGACGACCGGCGGCGTTGTCGTCGGCGCCGATAGCTCCGCTATCGGCGCCTCCTCCGCCTTGCCGGACGCCGCCTGGATCCCCGACCGCATCCACCAGGAATCGGGCGACACCCACTAAGCTGTGTCGCATGACTGGCCGGTCGCTCGAGGATCCGGTGCGGATCGTGCTGGCCGACGACGAGCCGCTGCTGCGGGCCGGCCTGCGGGTGGTGCTCGAGGCCGAGGGCACCGTGCGGGTGGTCGCCGAGGCCGCCGACGGCCTTGAGCTGCTCGAGGCGGTGCGCCGGCACCGGCCGGACGTGGTGCTGGTCGACGTGCAGATGCCCGGGATGGACGGGTTCGCCACGCTGCGCGCGCTGGCCGCCGAGCCGGACCCACCCCCGGCCGCCGTGCTCACCACCTTCGACCTCGACGGCTACGTCAGCGAAGCGTTGCGGATCGGGGTGCACGGGTTCCTGCTCAAGGACGCCGAACCCGCGTCGCTGATCCGGGCGGTGCTCGACCTCGCCGCCGGTGGGGCGGTGCTGGACCCGCGGATCACCGCGCGGCTGCTGCCGAAGCTGGGCGGGATCGAGGGGGTCGGCTCCCCGGAGCGCACCCCGCCCCGGCTGGACGACCTGACGCTGCGCGAGCGCCAGGTGCTCGCGCTGATCGCCGCCGGGCACTCCAACGCCACCATCGGGGACAGCCTGGGGCTGGCCGAGGCCACGGTGAAGAAGTACGTCTCGGGTGTGCTGGCCAAGCTCGGCGCGCAGAACCGGGTGCAGGCCGCGCTGCTGGCCCAGGGCCTGGGGGTCGGGTAGCCGTGGCCGCGCGGCTGCCAGTCTGGGCCCCCCGGGTGCTCGGTGTCGTGCTGCCCGCGGCCGCCGTGGCGCTGTCCGGCCCGGGCCCGTTCCGCTGGTCGATGCCGGTCGCGCTGGTCGCCTGCGCGGCCCTCACCCTGCGCGAACGCCGCGCCTGGCTGAGCGTGCTGCTCTGCCTGCCCGCGCTGGCCGGTGGCCTGGGCTGGCCGCCCACCCTGGTCGCTCTCTACTCACTCGGCCAGCACAGTAGAAGCTTTCGGGTGTGCGTGCCGTGGGCGGTGCTGTGCTGCGTGACCGCGGTGGTCCCGGTGTTCCTGCAGCAGATGCAGACCGTGTGGATGCGCTGGCCGGACCTGGTGCTGACGGTGATGGCCGCCGCCCTGTACAGCGGTGGCCCCACCGTGCTCGGCTCGTTGATCACCACCCGGGAGCAGCTGCGGTCCAGCCTGCGCGACCTGGAGGCCGCCCGCGAGGCGACCGTGCACGCCCGCGAGGAGGTGGCCCGGGCGGCCGAGCGCGACCGCATCGGCCGGGAGATCCACGACTCGGTCGGCCACCACGCCACGATGATCGCCGTGCAGGCCGCCGCCCTGGTCGCCACCAGCCCGGACGACGCCACCCGGGAGGCCGCCGGGCGGATCCGGCTGCTGGCCAAGACCGCGCTGTCCGAGATGCGGGCCGCGCTGGGTCTGCTGGGCAGCGACGCCGAGGTCAGCTCGGGGATCGCGGCCATACCGAAGCTGGTGGACCGAGCCCGGGAGACCGGCATGCGGGTGGAGCTGATCGGCCACGACTCGCTCGGCGAGCAGATCCCGCTCGGGGTGGAGCGCACCACCTACCGGCTGGTGCAGGAGTCGCTGACCAACGCGGCGAAGCATGCCGAGGGCGCCGAGGTCGAGGTCCGCCTGGAAAGGTGGGCCCGTGAGCTGCGGGTGACGGTGACCAACGGCCGCCCGCCGCGGGACCCGGTCACCCTGCCCACCGGCCGGGTCGGCGGCGGCCTGGCCGGGTTGGCCGAGCGGATCGGCATGATGGGCGGCCGGCTGCGGGCCCGGCCCACCTCCAAGGGCGGCTTCTCCGTGCAGGCGCGGCTGCCCACCCCGCCGTTGGACCGGATGTACGACGCGGCGGCCCGGCATCCGGCCCCACCCGTGTACCCGAACACCGTGGAACCGGCCGAATTGGATACGAAAGTCGCCACTGGCCGGGCGACCAACGGTGGTACTGACTCCGAGGGTGCGCGAGCACACTAGGACGGCTCTACCTGGCAACGCGGGGTCGCCGCGACCGGTCGAACCGGGCCTCCGCCCAGTGCGGTAGGCTGGCGAAGCCCCATCGCGCGGGTGATCGGGACGTGGCGCAGCTTGGTAGCGCACTTGACTGGGGGTCAAGGGGTCGCAGGTTCAAATCCTGTCGTCCCGACGGTCACAGAAGGGCCGTTGGTCCGGGAGAAATCCCAGGCCAGCGGCCCTTTTGCTTGTCTAGAGTTGATCACTAGTTGCTTCTAGGTACGCCCGAATTCATGATCGACAGGGCTGAGATGGAGCGAACATGGAGTGGATCATCGGATCTGGCCATGATCGTTGGTTAAGGGGTCGCCTACTTCGGTGGCCGGTGCGGTGTCGTGTGGAACTGCGCGAAACTGACGTTGTGCGGGCCGTGGTGTCGTTCAGTAGGCGGTGAGCGCGCGGTAGGGGGCGCAACCAGGCGGCGCAGGTGCGAAACGGCTCCAAGGTGCGGTGGAGGCGTGGTTGATAGCCGGTGGCGGCGGCCGGCAATCCTGAACTCCAGGTTCCTTCCCGAGCAGGCCGCCGCCCCGGCAGGGCTCGAACCTGTGCCCCCGGGGAGATACGGACAGCATCTAGGACGTTCACGGGACATCGCTGGTTGGTGCCCCGGCTGGTGGCGATTCGGGGTTGCATCCAGTACCTACGTACAGGCTTACCGTCGTGTTGAGGTGCTCAAGGGATGGGCGCCCGGAGGTTGGGTGAGTGCGATGACGTGGGTTCCGGAGGCGTGCACGCTGCCGACGGTGGAGCAGCCGTTGCGGGTGGCCGAGTTCGATGACGTTTTCGCGGTGGCGGTGAGGGCTCCGGAACGGGTCGGCCCGGACGTGCTGCGTCTGTTCTTGCCGCCCGGCGAGCCGCTGCTCTCCACGATGCCGAACTCGGTGTTCTTCGCTCCGGGCGGGATCGCGCTGCACGGCGGCAGCCCCTCGCGGGCATCGGCCGGCTGCATCCACGTTCCCCAGGGCACCGACGAGCAGGTGTTCAACTTCCTGAACGTGGGCGACGAAGTCCAGGTTGTCCAGTCCCTGGACAAGGTCAAGGGTGGCTTCTACAAGGTCAACAAGCTGAAGAAGCCCACCAAGAAGCAGCTGAAGGCCAACGAGGACAAGGTCGCTGACGCCCGCAAGAAGGCCGCTGGTGGCACCAATCCCGCCGACGGCAAGAAGAAGGACGGCGACAAGCGCGACAAGAAGAAGAACGGTAAGGACTGACGGCACCGAGGTGCCGTTCAACGACTCGCGACCGTCGGCTGACGAGGTGGACGACCGCCAGGCCGCGCGGGGCACGCGAGGCGCCCCCCGCCGTGGCCCTGGTGGCCGTCGGTACAGTCTGCTCATGGCGGCAATCACCCGGCTGGGGTCCTTGCGGGCCCGCGCGGGGCAGTCGCCGTCGGTGCTCGGAGGCGCGACCATCGGTCTCGGCGTGACCGCGCATGTGCTGGGCGGAGGAACGTCCATCGACTGCGCGCCGTTGTTGCTCGCCGCGGTCATCGCGGTCGTGACGACGCTCGTCGCGCAGCGCCTGGCCGCCCCCGCCTACGGCGGAGCACCGATCGCGGTGGCCGTACTCGGCGCCGGGCAGTTCGGCATGCACCTCGCGCTGCGCGGCCACGAGACCGCTGACCCTGCCGTGAGGTCGTTCCTCGGACTCAGCTGCGGCGTGATCGTCGCACACACGATCGCCACCGCGCTGCTCGCGGTTCTACTGCTCGGCGCCCAACAGTCCGCCGAGCTGGCCCTGCACCTGATCTCCCGTGTGCGTCAGCGCGTCGACGTGCGCATCGTGTTCGTCGCGCCGAGCGACGAGGACCCGGACCAGGCGTCGACGCCTGGCGAGCGTCACGAGAGCCGTCGTAGCCAGCAGTGGCGATACGGCGTCGTCCAGCCCAGGCGGGGTCCGCCGGCGCTGGTGGCGTGACACCGATCAGCGCTCCGGCTCGACTTCTGCTGAGCTGAGCAGGACCTGGCATTCACGTTCCATCCGGACGTTCCAACCGGACGTTCCAAACGGAATCGCCTAGCTGATCGGTGAGCCCCGAGCCGATTTCGGTTCGCGTGGCTGATGACGCGTGCCTGCGCGGATTGCCGACCGCGCGGTCTGCGGGCGCTACGAGCGCCCGGCGTACCGGATCTCCGTCCGGCGCCTCCAAGAACCAGAACAGCACTGGCTGGTCGTTGGCCGGCCTGGCCAGGGCTGACTCTCTCCGCAGGACGAGGTTGGGCACAACAGACATGGATCTACAGGACTCGGTTGATCGTCGGGTCGGAGCCGGCAGCGGATCGGGGCACAGGGCGGTGTGGCGTCGCCGTCGACGTCTGCGGATCGCCCTGTCCGGGCTTGTGTTGGCGGTCGCCGGCGGGAGCGCTGGGGTCGGGGTCGCCTCGGCCACGGAAAGCGCTGCCGACGTGACACACCGGATGCCGCTGGTCAAGGGCACTCCCTGCACGACCACCGCGAAGGCGTGTGTCGACCTGGACGCGCAGCGTGCCTGGTTGCTGGATGCGGGAGCAGTGGTGCGCGGACCCATCCGCATCTCTTCGGGCGGCGACGGTAAGGAGACTCCGGTTGGTCACTCCCTGCGGGTGTACCGCAAGGAGAAGGACTACAAGAGCCAGGAGTCACGCCTGCCCAACGGGGACCCGGCGCCGATGCCGTGGGCGGTGTTCTTCGAGGACGGCGGAATCGCGTTCCACGGCGGTGATCCCCGACGTGCCTCTGCTGGATGCATCCGCATGTCGCCCGTCGAGGCCAGGAAGTTCTTCGAGTTCCTGCAGATCGGCGACCAGGTACAGGTGGTTCGGGGGCGGGAGGAGCGCGCCGCTCGGGGCGACCGAGAGACACAAGACCACTGACCACCGATCGGGACGCATCGAGAGTGGGCTACGAGATGGCACGGATACTGCTGGTCGCGGAGAACAGCGCGGGCGGCCTGCGGCAGCACATGACCTTGGCCGGATTCAGAGTCGAGCTCATCGAGCAGCATCGAGCATCGGACGTGGCCGTGGTGGTCGATACGTTCGACGCCTTGCTCGTCGACGCCCGCTCCGTCGATCACGAGCTGGACATCGTCAGGGCGGTGCGGAGGTCGGGGAATCTCGTACCTATCGTGGTGGTGTCCGATGACGCTCAGGACGAGTACCGGGCGCAGGCACTTGACGCCGGCGCGGACAGCGTCTTCGTCAGGCCGTTCTCACCGATCGTCCTCGTTGCGCAGGTTCACGCTCACGTCCGTAGGTCCACGTGGCGGTCCTGGGGTCCGGTAGAGGATCCGCGCGACGGAGCGTCCGGCTTGTGCATCAACGTCAGAGAACGATCGATCTTCGACAACGACAAGCGGATCTTTCTCACCCCTCGAGAGAACGCTGTCCTCCGGGCGCTCGCTTACCGGCAGGGGCGGTACGTGTCGACCGAGAACCTACTGCGCACGGTGTGGGGTGAGGACTGCACGAATGTTCATCTGGTCGCATCGTGTGTTCGACAGGTGAGGGTGAGGCTGTCCGAGTTCGGCTCGACCCATCTCCTCCAGTCCAGGCGCGGCTACGGGTATCGGCTCTCCAAGCAGGCGATCGTCGTCACCGGAGCCTCGAAGTTGCCCACACCTCGCCATCCGACCCGTGACGTCGTTGCGCCTTCGGGGGATCCCCGTGCTGGCTGACGCCGATCCCGTTGCGGCACCGCCCCTCTCCGGGATCCTCTCGGCCTGGGAGTTCCACCTCGTACCCGTCGCCCTGACGATCATCCTCGGTGGGTGGTACGTGTGCGCGGTCGTCCGGCTTCGTCGAGGCGGTCGGAGCTGGCCCGTGCGGTTCAGCGCGTACTGGTCGGCGGGGCTGGCGGCCTACGTCCTGGCCACGCTGTCCGCGGTGCGGGTCTACAGCGACGTCCTGTTCTCGGCCAAGGCGCTCCAGATCACGTTGTTGATGATGGTGGTCCCTCAGCTGCTCGCGCATGGTCTGCCCGGAACGCTCGCCCGCGACAGCGTGGGCCGACGAGGCCGCCAGGCTGCTTCCCGGGTGCTTCACTCCCGGGTCGCGCAACGCATCACCCACCCGGTGATCGGGGTCGTGATCCTGATCGGGCTGCCGATCGCGCTCTACGGCAGCGGGTGGTACCAGGCCACGCTCACCGACCCGGCGGTCGACGAACTGACCCAGCTGGCCCTGCTCGGCGCCGGCTTCCACTACTTCTGGACGAGGCTGCAACGAGATCCCGTTCCTCGGCTCTATCCGCAGGTCGTGACGGTGATCCTCACGTTCGTCGACGTCGCGCTCGACTCGGTGGTGCCGCTGGCGCTGCTCATCACCCCGGCGATCGTGGCCGAGGACCACTACGTCAGCGTCGGCCGGAACTGGGGCCCGAGCCTCGCCGGTGATCAAGACGTCGGCGCCGGGATCCTGTGGATGCTCGGTGATCTCGCCGGCATCCCGTTCCTGCTGCTCGCGCTTGCCCAGTGGATGCGCCGGGACCGGGCGGAGGCGGCGGAGATCGATCGACAGATGGACGCCGCCGACGCGCGACAGGACGGATCGGCGCCGCGCTCGACGCTGTGGTGGGAGAACGACGCCTACCTCGCGGAGCACTACCAGTGGCGTCGACGAGGACGAGCGCCGACCGGCTCACCACAGACTTCTCACGTAACGGAGGGCGAAGGGTGACCACCGTTGACGTGCTCGGCATCTTCGTGGGCATTCCGCTGGCGATCTGCGCCGTGATCACGGCCGCCGTGTGCGCTTGGGAGCGGTTCGCCGCCGGCCGCCGGAATCCCGAGGCCACATCGGCACCCGACATCGAACCGCAGCGGTCGGCCGACGTCGCGCCCTCCGGCGACGGACAACCCGAGCCGGAGAACACCGACCAGGAGGAATCCCGTGATTGAACAGGACACCCAGGAGGACCGGGGGAGGGCTCCATCGTGGAAGGTCATCACAGGCCTCGTGGTGCTACTGGTGGTGTCGGCCGGAGGCTTCGGCTACGCATACTTCGCGGATCGGGCGGACCGCCCGGAGGATTCCGCTCTCGCCGCGTTCGTGCCCTCCTCGTCGAATCCGGACCCGTCGCGGAAGATCCCTGGCGTCCGGGTGGTCGATTTCCCGAATCGGACGCACATCAAGCCCGGCGAGCAGGTCGCGTACACCTTCGCGCCGCCGATCGGCGGAAGTCACGACAGAGTCTGGGCGACCTGTACCGGAGTGGTGTACGAGCGGCCGATCCGCTCGGAGAACGCCGCGCACTCCTTGGAGCACGGCGCCGCCTGGATCCGAACGACCCGCGCATCGACCAGTTCCTGACTGCTCTGCGGCAGAACCCGAACACCCACCCCGAGGTCGGGGCTACCTGTCGCGGCGACGCGGACGAGTTCGATCCGCGGAACCCACCGCCGTACGCCGCCGCGCCGGTCACCGCCGGAATCGGCACCCCCGGCGTCCGCGGCGAGAACGAAGCCCGCGAGGAGCACCCGGAAGATGGGGAAGGCGGGCGGTGAAGCAGGACCGTTCTCTCACCATGGGTTCCTCGGCGCGAGGGGTGCGAACCGCGCGCCGCGTGGTGTCCACCGCTCTCGCCGCGGTGTCCGTCCTGCTGCTCAGCGCCATCGGCGGGTTCGTCCTCGCTACGGCGAAGTGCTCGGAGAAGATCCCGGCGCCGGACTCGGTCGACGTCGGTTTCCTGCAGGACATGAGTGTTCACCACGAGCAGGCCGTCGAGATGGCCACGAGAGTGCGATCGATATCGGCTGACGCCGGACTGAGGCGCCTCGCCTTCGACATCGAGACCGGGCAGATCGCCCAGATAGGTCGCATGCAGGGCTGGCTCGAGCTGTGGCAAGCGCCGGCCCAGCCGGTCGGCCGGGCCTACATGAGCTGGATGGACCACGGCGGCCGTCATCAGTTGAACGCCGCGACCGCCTGGCCGACCTGGGCGGCGCTGAACGCGCAGGTGAGCCGGCACCGTCGCCTCGCGCGCTGTGTCGGTCAGGGTTCGACGAGGCCGGCGCGGATGGCATACCGGGTGAGGTCGAGGCGGTCGCGTAAGCCGAGCTTCTGCAGGATGTTCGTCCGGTGCCGGTCCACGGTCTTGGCGCTGATCACCAAGGTGGCGGCGATCTCCTTGGACGAGTGGCCCTCGGCGATCAGCTTGACCACCTCCTCCTCCCTCGGGGTCAGGATGGTCGCTGTGCCGCGGTCGTCCTGGCGGCTGCGGGTCAGGTAGTCCCTGATCAGCGCGCTGAGTGCGCCCGCGTACAGGAACGGCTCGCCGCGCATCGCCGCCCGGCAGGCCTCCACCAGGTCGCGGTCGGCGACCGACTTGAGCACGTAGCCGGAGGCGCCGGCCTTGAGCGCCTCGAAGAAGTACTGCTCGTTGTCGTACATCGAGAGCATCAGGATCCGCACGCCCGGGACCCGCCGGGACATCTCCCGCGCGGCCTGCAGCCCGGTCATCCGGGGCATGGCGATGTCCAGGATGGCCAGATCGACGTCCACGTCGGTGCAGCGGTCGAGCGCCTCGGCGCCGTCGCCCGCCTCGGCCACGACCACCAGGTCGGGCTCGTTGTCCAGGATCATCCGCAGGCCGCCGCGGACCAGCGCGTGGTCGTCGGCGAGCAGGATCCGGGTGCGGTCCCCGGCGGGTCGCGGCTCATCCATCGGCTCGTCCATCAGCTCGGCCATCGGCGGGCCCGACCGGGACGGCCAGCCGGATCTCGGTTCCGCCGGCCGGGTGAGGGGCGATGTCCAGCCGGGCCCCGAGCAGCAGCGCCCGTTCCCGCATCCCCCGGATCCCGGCGCCCTCCTCGAGCCCGGCCTTGCCCCGACCGTCGTCGGAGATCCGCAGCAGCACCTCGTCGTCACCGTCCCCGCCGCCCAGGGTCATCTCCACCCGGGACGCGGCGGCGTGCCGGGCGATGTTGGTCAGGCTCTCCTGGGCGATCCGGTACACCACCAGCTCGGCGGCCGGGCTCATCGCCGGCAGCCGGGAGTCGAGCCGGCGGACCACCGGCAGCTCGGTGGCCTGGGTGAAGTCCACCGCGAGCGCGCTCAGGGCGCTGATCAGGCCGAGGTCGTCGAGCACCCCCGGGCGCAGCCGGCGGGCCACCTGCCGGACCTCGTCGAGCGAACCCCGGATCGTCTCCTGGACGGTCCGCAGCTCCGGCCGCAGCTCCATCGGCGCGCGGTCCAGGGTGCGCTTCAACCCCAGCAGCGCGGCGGTCAGGCTCTGCCCGATCTCGTCGTGCAACTCGCGGGCGATCCGTTGCCGCTCCGCCTCCTGCGCGGCCAGGGTCTGGGCGGTGCGGGTGCTGCGCTCGGCCTCCAGCCGGTCCAGCATCTCGTTGAACGTGCGGACCAGGTGGGCCACGTCGCCCCGGCCGCGGACCGCGAGCCGCTCCCCGGGGCGCAGCAGGTCGACCCGTTCCATCAGCGCGGACAGCGAGTCGAGCGGGCGCAGGCTGCCGCGCAGCAGTACCGCGTTCACCGCCAGCATCAGCGCCAGCCCGGCGGTGAGCACGGCGATCTCGCCCACCGCGACCGGGGTGGACACGGTTGCCGGGCTCAGCGCGAGGATCCCGGCCCCGGTGACGAACACCGCCGCGTTGAGCAGGAACAGCCGGCGGAACAGCGCGGAGGCGGGGGAGTGCCGGGAGGCGGGAGCCCGCGCCGTTCGGGGGCCGAGGGTCCCGTGCATGACGACAGCCTCGCCCTCCGCGCCGCCGGTGTCCATGGATGCTGACCCCCATATCGCCGGTGCGCCCGGGCGCCGCGGACGGTCGGCTACATAGCCGGACGCCCCGAAGTTGGGGTCTCGACCCGATGGTCGCGCGGGGCCGGGTCCGACAGCCTTCAGGGGTCCAACGAGCCCATCGGGGGTGACAGGTGCTGCTCTCACCGGAGTTGATCGCTGCCGGGCTGTTCGCCCTGTGCGCCGTGCTGGTCGTCGTGCGGGCGGTCCGGATCGTTCCGCAGGCCCGGGCCCGCAACGTCGAGCGCCTGGGCCGGTACCACCGGACGCTGCGGCCGGGGCTGAGCCTGGTGGTGCCGTTCGTGGACCGCGTCCACCCGGCGATGGACCTGCGGGAGCAGGTGGTGTCCTTCCCGCCGCAGCCGGTGATCACCGAGGACAACCTCGTGGTGGAGATCGACACGGTGCTGTACTTCCAGGTCACCGACCCGCGTTCGGCCGCCTACGAGATCTCCAGCTACTTGCGGGCGGTCGAGCACCTCACGGTGACCACCTTGCGCAACGTCGTGGGGTCCATGGACCTCGAGCGCACCCTCACCTCCCGCGACGAGATCAACAGCCGGCTGCGCGACGTGCTCGACGAGGCCACCGGCAAGTGGGGGCTGCGGGTGAACCGGGTGGAGATCAAGGCCATCGACCCGCCGGCCAGCATCACCGACGCGATGGAGAAGCAGATGCGGGCCGAGCGGGACAAGCGGGCGGCCATCCTGGCCGCCGAGGGCCAACGCCGGGCCCGGGTGCTGGCCGCCGAGGGCGATAAGCAGTCCGCCATCCTGCGGGCCGAGGGTGACCGGGCGGCCGCGATCCTGCGGGCCGAGGGCGAGGCCCGGGAGATCGACGAGGTCTTCCAGGCCGTGCACCGCAACCGGGCCGACGGCTCGGTGCTCGCCTACCGCTACCTGCAGGCCCTTCCGGCGCTGGCCGCGGGCGAGGGCAACACGGTGTGGGTCGTGCCGTCCGAGCTCGGCCGGGCCCTGGGAGCGGTGGCCGACGGCTTCGCCCCGGCCCACCCGGACGGTGCAGCCCCGGCCCCCCGGGAGGCGCTCGACGGTTCAGCTCCGGCCCGCCCGGAGGTGCCCGACGGCGACGGGCCGCGCGCCGGCGCCGGCCGATAGCCCCACCCCGCGTCCATGGCCGCTCCCGCGATCGCGATCTTCCTCGTCACCTACGCCCTGATCGCCACCGAGCGTGTGCACAAAGTGGCGGCCGCGCTGGGCGGGGTGGCCGCGCTGACGGTGGTCGGGATCGTCGACGCCGAGGGTGCGTTCCACTCGACCGAGACCGGCGTCGACTGGAACGTGATCTTCCTGCTGCTCGGCATGATGATCATCGTCGGGGTGCTCAAGCAGACCGGGCTGTTCGAGTATCTGGCGCTGTGGTCCGCGCAGCGCTCCCGGGGCCGCCCGTTCCGGCTGATGGTGATCCTTGTCGTGGTCACCGCGACACTCTCCGCGCTGCTGGACAACGTGACCACCGTGCTGCTGATCGCCCCGGTGACCATCGCCGTCTGCGCCCGGCTGAGCCTGCCTGTGGTGCCGTACCTGATCGCGCTCGCGTTCGCCTCCAACATCGGCGGGACCGCCACCCTGATCGGGGATCCCCCGAACATCATCATCGCTAGCCGCGCGAACCTGTCGTTCAACGACTTCCTCATCCACCTGGCGCCGCTCGTGGTGGTGCTCATCGCGGTCTTCATCGGCCTGTGCCGGGTGATGTTCCGGGACACCTTCCGAATCCGACCGGGCGATCCGGGGGAGCTCGACCCCGGCGCGGCGATCACCGACCGGCGGATGCTGGTCCGCTGCCTCGTCGTGCTCGGCGGTGTCGTCGTCGGGTTCTGCCTGCACACCACGCTGCACCTGGACCCGTCGATCGTGGCGATGCTCGGCGCCGGGGTGATGGTGCTGGTCTCGGGCACCACGCCGGCGCAGTACCTGGAGGAGGTCGAGTGGCCCACTCTGGTCTTCTTCATGGGCCTGTTCATCCTGGTCGGCAGCCTGGTCCGGACCGGGGTGATCGGTGACCTGGGCCGGCTCGCCGCCGAGGCGGCGGGTGACCGCTACCTGCTCGCCGCGACCGGCCTGCTGTTCGGCTCGGCGGTGCTCGGGGCGTTCGTGGACAACATCCCCTACACCGCCGCCATGGCGCCGATCGTGCAGGACGTGGTGGCCGCCGCGCCCGATCCGGCCCTCGCCGAGCCGCTGTGGTGGGCCTTCGCCCTGGGCGCCGACCTGGGCGGCAACACCACTGCGGTCGCGGCGGCGGCGAACGTGGTGATCATCGGGATCGCGGCCCAGCGGGGTGTACCGATCAGCTTCTGGCGCTTCACCCGGTACGGGCTGGTGGTCACCGCGGTGACGCTCAGCCTGGCCTGGGTGTACGTGTGGCTGCGGTACTACGCGTTCGTCTGACGCCGGTGTACGCATGATGTCGCTGGCCCAGCTGTACGTGGCGCTGCTCGTCGGGGGCGGTGTGCTCCTGGCGAGCGCGGCCGCGACCCGGATCGCGGCCGGGGTGGGGCTGCCGAGCCTGCTGCTGTTCCTCGCGCTCGGGGTCGCGCTCGGCGAGGACGGGATCGGGCTGCGGTTCGACGACGCCCAGCTGGCGCAGAACCTCGGCACGGCGGCGCTCGCGGTGATCCTGGTCGAGGGTGGGATCACCACCCGGTGGGCCGACGTGCGCACGGTACTGGCCCCGGCCGGGGTGCTGGCCATCGTCGGGGTCGGGGTGAGCGTCGTGGTCACCGCTGCCGGCGCGCACTGGCTGCTGGGCATGGACTGGCAGCTGGCGCTGGTCCTGGGCGCGGTGCTGTCCTCCACGGACGCCGCCGCCGTGTTCGCGGTGCTGCGGACGGTTCCGGTCAACCGCCGGCTGGCCGGCCTGCTGGAGGCCGAGTCCGGCTTCAACGACGCGCCCACGGTCATCCTGGTCCTGCTGTTCGCCACCGTGCCGCTGGCCGAGACCAGCGTGCCCGGGGTGCTGGTCAACCTCGGGTTCCAGCTCCTGGTGGGCGGGCTGGTCGGCCTGCTGATCGGCCGGCTCGGGGTGGCCATGCTGCGCCGGGTGGCCCTGCCCTCCTCGGGGCTGTACCCGCTGACCACCTTCGGGATCGGCATCCTCGCGTTCGCGGCGGCCGGCGCGGCCCAGGCCAGCGGGTTCCTCGCCGCCTACCTGGCCGGGATCGTGCTCGGCAACGCCGGCCTGCCGCACCGCACCGCCAGCCGGTCGTTCGCCGAGGGTCTCGGCTGGCTCGCCCAGATCGGGCTGTTCGTGCTGCTCGGGCTGCTGATCACGCCGAGCGAGCTGGTCACCGAGGTGGTGCCGGCCGTGCTGGTCGGCACGGTGCTGTTACTGGTGGCCCGGCCGCTGTCGGTGCTGGTGTGCCTCGCGCCGTTCCGGGTGCCGTGGCCTCGGCAGGTCTTCGTGTCCTGGGCCGGGCTGCGCGGCGCGGTGCCGATCGTGCTGGCCACGTTCCCCATCGTCGCCGGCCTGCCGCGCAGCGACCAGGTGCTCGACATCGTGTTCATCGCGGTGGTGGTCTTCACCCTGATCCAGGGGCCGACCCTGCCGGCACTCGCGCGACGGCTGCGGCTGGTCCCGGACGCGGCCGCCCGTGACCTCGTCGTCGAGGCGGCTCCGCTGGACCGGCTGAACGCGGAGCTGCTCACCCTGGCCGTCCCGGCCGGGTCGCGGCTGCACGGGGTCACGGTGTTCGAGCTCAGGTTGCCCACGCCCACCGTGGTCAGCCTGATCATCCGGCGGGGCAGCACGTTCGTGCCGGACCGGGAGACCCGGCTGGTCGTCGGCGACGAGCTGCTGGTGGTCACCAGCCGATCGACCCGGGAGGCCACCGAGCGGCGGCTGCGGGCGGTCAGCCGCCGGGGCCGGCTCGCCCGCTGGTTCGGCGAACACGGCGACCCGGAGCCGGCCTGAAACCGTCCCGGTGGAGGGTTGACGGGCTCCCACCGCATGCAACGCCACGAGCACTACCGGGGTCGGCGGGGTGTTCGCGGGAGTCCGACGTCCGCGATGAGCACCCGTCACGGCCAGCATGCCGCCGATGACACCGGTGACGGTCACGTCGACGTCGGTGATCTCGAACCGTCCTTCGTGGACGCCGCGCTCCAGCTCCCGCACCGCGAGCACACCATCGACGAGCGACTCACCCTGCTGGCCAAGCGCGAGCCCGGCACCAGCATCGGGCGTGCGCCGGTGAGGACCGACACCGGCGTTGCATCGAGCGTCAGCGTCGGTGCCCGCCGGGTGGGATCCAGCGGGGCGCCCGCGCCCTCGAATCCGGCGACGCCGCTTCCACTCGTGATGACCACTTCGGCGAGAACCACGAGTTCGGGCAGCCCGTAGCCCTCGCCACCGAAGGACTCCGGGAGGTGCAGCCCTAGCCAGCCCAGTCCGCGCAGTTCACGCCAGAACGGAGGCAGCGTTTCGGATGCCTCCAACTGTGCTCGTGCCGAGTCTCTGGCGTTGGTGTTGGCCAGGAACGACTGGGCGACCTCGGCCAACGCGCGATGGTCCTCGGTGATGGCCAGGGCGACGTCGATACCTCTCAGAGTTGCCTGTCATCCGGCGAACGGGCCGGACGGCTAGAACGACGGGAGGACGGGTGGGGCGTCGGGGAGGCCCCACCCGTGCGGACTCGGGTCAGGCCAGGCTGTCCGCGATCGCGTGTGCGCGCAGCAGGCCGGCGCTGGATGCGGCCTCGACGCCGAGCCCGGCGACCGGGCGCGAGCCGTCCCCGGAGAACCACAGGCCCTCGATCTGCGAGTCCTTTGAGGGAAGCCGGGGTCCGTGCAGCAGCGGACCGATCCAGTGGTGCCGGTGACGCTGAGTCTTCTGGGTCTCGGTGGCCGCGGTGAACCCGGGGAAGAGCTCCTCGCAGATCTCGTTGAGCCTCTTCACCGCGCCCTCCCGCTCGCCGAGCGCCTGGTACTGCTCCGGGGTGTAGAAGCCCTGCGCGGCCAGGAACTGCTTGCCCGGCGTGGTATGCCCGGGGGAGAGGTGGTGCATCGGGAACAGGAAGGCCAGGTTGGAGCCGTCGGTGTCGGAGACCATGGTGTAGGACTTGATGTCCACGACCGGCTCGCTGAGCAGGGTGTAGGTGCACACGTCCTCACCAGCCAGGGAGAACGCGTGGTCGATCGCGGCCTGCACCTCGGGGGAGATGGTGGGCAGGATCTTGGGCACCCGGGACGTACCACAGGACAGCGCCACCACCCGGGCCGAGGCGACCGAGCCGTCCTCCATCTCGACGCCGGTGGCCCGGCCGTCGTCGACGATCACCCGCTTGACCTTGCGGCCGCGCCACACCGTCCCGCCGCGCCGCTCGATGGCCTGGCCGATCGGGATCCCGACGCCCTGCGCCGGGTCGGGGTCGGGGCAGACCACGGGCCCTTCGCCGCAGATGAGGCTGCGGACCATGCCCCAGGCGCCGAACACCGAGATGTGCTCGGTGGCGATCGGGATTGTGGTCTCGCAGACGTTGGCCACGAACGTCATGATCATGAACTGCAGGATGGGGTCCGCGCCCTGCTCGGAGAGCCACTTGCTGATCGGCACCTCGTCCATGGCGATCAGTTCCTGGTAGGGGATGGCCAGTGCGGCGTCCAGCACCCGCTCGAACTCTGCGCGCAGGTCGCCCAGCGGCATCGGCGACATCGCGGCGAACAGGTCGGTCATCGCGGCGCCGCTGGTGCAGATCGGCACCTCGTGCACGACGCCGCTGCCCTTGATGGTGAGGTCGACCGGTGGCGCGACGTGGAAGGTGACGTTGGCGCCGATCTCCCGGGCCACCCGGTACCAGGACCCGCCACCCCAGGCGACCGACCACATCGGGTGCTGGACGTATCCCTTGTTGCCCTCGACGTCGACGGCCCGGATGTTCCAGGCGACTTCCGGAGTCTCCGCGACCAGCAGGGTCTTCAGGCCCCGGTTCACCAGCGTCGCCGCGCAGCACAGCCCGGCCATACCGGCCCCGACTACCACCACGTCGAAGTTGTCCTGCGATGTCATTCCGGTCGTCCTCCTGGATGTGTGCTGGTCCAGCCGGGTACGCAGCCTTGCGGCATTGGGGAAGGCCTGGTTTGCTCAATCTACATAGTGTAGATATAGCGAGATCAAGTCAACGCCGACTCGACTCCCCGGCCGGGCGAGTGGTCGCGATGTGAAGTCGCTCGGAGTTGGGCGCCGGCCGGCCGAGGATCAAGTCGGCGTCGCAATCGGCTGGAGGTCGAGTCTGGTGAAGGCGATCGTCGTTGGGGCAGGTATTGCTGGTTTGGCCGCCGGATACCGGCTGACGGAGGCCGGCTTCGAAGTCCGTGTCCTGGAAGCCGAGAGCTACGTCGGCGGGCGGATGTCCACCTCCCGTCGAGACGGTTTCGTCCTCGACCGGGCCGCCAGCCTGCTGTCGCACAGGTACCGGGAGATGCGCAGGCTGGCGGCCGACGTGGGTGTCGAAGACCAGTTGGTCGACACTCACGACGAGATGGGGTTCCTGCGGGACGGTCGGATCCACCGGATGCGGGCGCACTCCCGGCTGGACATGGCCCGGACCGGCCTGCTGTCGCCGTCGTCGAAACTGCACGCGGCCAAGCTGCTGCTCGACTCCCGGCGGCTCACCCGGCGGGTGGACACCGGTGACATGAGCAAGGCCGCCGGCCTGGACACCAAGACCCTGCGCGAGTACGCCGACCGGCGGGTGAACGCCGAGGTCCGCGACTTCGTGATCGACCCGACGATCCGGTCGCTGTACGGCGGCACGCTCGACGAGCTGTGCAGCATGGAGCTGGCGTTCCTGATCCGGAACTTCCTGGGCACCGGCCTGATGAACGCGGAGGCGGGCGTCGACTTCCTGGCCCGCGCCATTGCCGCCCGGCTCGACGTCGAACTCGATGCGCGGGTCACCGGCATCGAGCAGGACCGCGCCGGGGTGACGGTCACCTGGGGTCGGGCCGGCGAGCCGGAGCGGGCCGAGAGCGCCGAGGTGTGCGTGGTGGCGGTGACCGCGCACACCATGGCCCGGCTCTACCCGCAGCTCACCGCCGAGCAGCGGGAGATCATCACCGGCCTGCGCTACTCGACGCTGTGGAACATCAGCATCGCGGTGGACACCGTGCCGGCCGAGCGGGCGGTGTTCGTGCAGATCCCGACCAGTGAGCATCCGGACCTCACCACGATCGTCTTCGAGCACAACAAGTGTCCGGGCCGGGCGCCGGCGGGGAAGGGCCTGCTCAACACGCTCTGGCTGACCGAGTGGTACGAGAAGCACGCCCACCTCGACGACGACGAGGTGGCCCGGGAGTCGATCAAGGGACTGGAGCTGCTGCTGCCCGGGATCGGCGACCACGTGCTGTTTCGCCACGTCAGCCGGTGGAAGCCCGGCCTGCTGATGGGTACCCCGGGTACCTGGAGCGCGCTGGCCCGGTTCCACGGGCTCACCCCGGAGGACACTCGGGTCCGGTTCGCCGGTGACTACCTGGGCGGCTCCACCACCAACTCCGCCTTGGTCTCCGGTGAACGGGCGGCACGGACGCTGGCCGAGCGATTCGGAGCGAACTGATGGGCGATCCCGACTTCGAGTTGTGATCGTCGGAGGCGGACACAACAGACTCATCCACGGGAACAGCCGGCCCGTGGTCGTTCTCCCTCGAACGCCTCGCGGTGAACATACCGCCGTCGGTGATCATGGAACTCGACCTCGCACGCTGGGCGGCATGGCTTGACCAAGAAGAGGCGGCTCCGTAATCTTCTTTGCGTAGATAATTTCTAGTGATCGGAGAGTCGGCGATGCCAGCGGTGCTCCTCGAGCGGGCCGGTGACGGTGTCGTCGTCATCCGGCTGAACCGTCCGGAGTCGTTCAACGCCATCGACGGGGAGATGATCGACGGGCTGCATGCCGCGATCGACCAGGTCAACGCGGACCGGACCTGCCGGGTGGTCGTGCTCACCGGGGAGGGACGGGGCTTCTGCTCCGGCCTGGACCTGCAGGCCGGGCACTTCGCGCTCCCGGGCACCGGGGACATGGCGGAAGTGCCCCGGCAGCTGCGGCTGCAGGAGGCGATCGTCGCGTTCGTGGAGCGGATCCACGAGTCGCCCAAGCCGTTCATCGCGGCGGTCAACGGGGCCGCGACCGGAGGTGGTCTGGCGCTCGCGTTGGCCTGCGATGTCCGGGTCGCGTCGACCGCGGCCAAGTTCGGCGCGGTGTTCATCAAGGTGGGCGCGCAGAACGCCGATCTCGGCATCTCCTACTTGCTGCCCCGGATCGTGGGCGCCGGTCGGTCGGCCGAGCTGTTGCTCACCGGGCGCATCTTCGCCGCCGAGGAGGCCGACCGGATTGGCATGACCAGCGCCCTGGCGGCTCCGGAGGAGCTGCTGGCCCGGTCGCTGGAGATCGCCGAGGCGATCGCCGAGAACGGGGCGTTCCAGCTCTGGATGACCAAGACGACCATGTGGCACAGCCTGGAGGCCCCGTCGTTGCGGCACGCGATTCTCAGCGAGAACCGGAGCCAGGTGATGACCAGCATGGCCGGCGACTGCGAGGAGGCGTTCGCCGCGTTCCGCGAGGGCCGCAAGCCGGTATGGAGGGCGATGTGATGCACCCCGTCGAGGAGCTGTCGGTCGACGAGATCCAGCTGGCTGACCCGGCCCTGTGGACCCGCTCCGAAGAGGTCATCGAGGGCGCGCTGCGGACGCTACGGCGCGAGCGACCGGTGTCCTTCCACCGCGAGTACGGCCACGGTGACCTGATCAAGGAGGGCCCGGGCTTCTGGGCGGTCACCCGCTACGCGGACATCGACCTGGTCAGCAAGAACCCGCAGACGTTCCGCAGCGGTAACGGCATCGCCATCTGGGACTTCCCGCCCGAGATGGCGTCCTCCTTCAACCACATGGGCAACGAGGACGGGGCGGATCACATCCGCCTGCGCCGCATCATCTCCCGGGCCTTCACGCCGAAGGTGCTCGCGCACCTGGAGGACGTGATCGCTCAGGAGGCGCGCGAGATCGTGGACTCGATCATCGACAAGGGTGAGGTCGAGTTCGTCTCCGAGGTCGGCGGTCGGCTGCCGGTGAAGATCATCTGCGAGATGATCGGCATCCCGGCGGAGCACCACGAGTTCGTCTACCGCAAGAGCGACATCGCCATCCGGGTGGCAGACACCGCGTTCCTGCTGGGGGCGGACAACGTCGAGCAGACCTTCGGGGAGATCGCCACCGCTGGTTTCGAGCTGGCCATGCTGCTGCAGCAGCTCAGCGCGGAACGGGTGAAGAACCCGGGCGACGACATCCTGTCCACCCTGGTCAACGCCGACATAGACGGTGAGGCGCTGACCGAGACCGAGCTGATCCAGTTCCTGATCCTGCTCACCGTGGCCGGCAACGAGACCACCCGCAACGCGCTGGCCTGGGGCGTTCAGGCGTTGTCGCAGTACCCGGAGCAGAAGGCCAGATGGGCCTCCGACATCGCCGGGCACAGCGACACCGCGACGAACGAGGTGATCCGCTGGGCCACCCCGGTCATGTGCTTCCGGCGCACAGCCACCGAGGACACCGAGCTCAGCGGGCAGCGGATCGCGGCCGGCGACAAGGTGGTCATGTTCTACCGCTCGGGCAACCGCGACGAGTCGGTGTTCCCGGACCCGTACACCTTCGACATCACGCGGCGGAACCGGCCGGCCCATCAAGCTTTCGGTGGCGGTGGGCCGCACCACTGCCTCGGCGCGCACCTCGCCCGCATGGAGGTCTCCACGATGTTCGGTGAGATTCTTCGACGCATCCCGGACATCCACGTGGCCGGACCCCCGGTACGGCCGGGCGGAAATCTGGCGCACGGGCTCGACGAGCTGCGCTGCGCATTCACCCCGGGTGGCGCCACCGGGGTCGGGTAACCTGGCCGATCATGCCGCGTCCCAAGGTCCCACTGCTGTCCCGGTCGAAGATCGTCGAGGCAGCTCTGGAGCTGATCGACGAGGAGGGCGTGGACCAGCTCAACATCCGCAAGCTGGCCCGCCGGCTGGAGGTTCAGGGCCCGTCCATCTACCACTACTTCGCCGACCGGGACGAGGTGTTGGCGGCGGTCGGACTGACCGTCCTGCAGGACATCCGGGTGCCCCGGCGGAGATCGCAGCGCTGGACCGACTGGCTCATGCAGGACGCGATGGCCTACTACCGGGCGGTCGAGGCGCACCCGAACATCGCGCCGATCCTGCTTGACCGCCGGACCCGACCCGGGGCCGCCGAGCGGTTCAACGCCGCCCTGGAGCAGATGGGGGAGGTCGGGATCTCCCCGGCGGACGGGCTGGCCCTGATCGACGCGATCGAGGGCCTGGCCCTGAGCTGGCTGGCCTTCAGTCGGGCCCCGGACCAGACCGAGGAGTTCGGCAACCTCGACAAGCTGACCTACCCGCTGCTGGACACTGCCCGGCGCAAGCACCAGCTCGACGAGAGCAGCTACCGGCGGATGGTCACGGACCTGCTCAAGGGCTTCGAGGCCAACCACGCGTCGAGCTGAACGCGGCCGCTTCCGCGTCGGCTGGACAGGCCGCTCCGAATAATCTACGTTGTGTAGATATAGGAGGTGGATCATGCGCACCGAGGTCTGCGATCTGCTCGGCATCGAGTTCCCGATCGTGGCGTTCAGCCACTGCCGGGACGTGGTCGCGGCCGTCACCAACGCCGGCGGTCTCGGCGTGCTCGGCGCGGGCACCCATTCGCCGGAGCACCTGGAGATGGAGCTGTCCTGGATCGACGCCGAGGTGCGCGGGCGGCCGTACGGGGTGGACCTGCTGCTGCCGGCGAAGTACGAGGGTGCGGACTCCGGCGGCCTGGACCGGGAGGCGATCGCCGCCCGGCTGCCCGCCGAGCACATCGCCTTCGTCGATGACCTGCTGCGCCGCTACGACGTGCCGCCGCTGCCCGAGGGGGCGGACAAGGTCGGCCGGCTGGACATGAGCCCGGTGAGCCCGATCGGCTACGAGCCGCTGCTGGACGTGGCGTTCGACCACCCGGTCCGGCTGATCGCCAGTGCGCTCGGGGCGCCCCCGCCCAGCCTGGTCGAGCGCGCCCGGGCGGCGGACCACTGCGTGGTCGCCGCGCTGGCCGGCACCCCGGAACACGCCCGCCGGCACGTCGAGCAGGGCGCGCAGATCATCGTCGCCCAGGGCACCGAGGCCGGTGGACACACCGGCGAGATCGCCACCATGGTGCTGGTCCCCGACGTCGTGGACGCGGTGACGCCGGTCGCGGTGCTGGCCGCCGGCGGGATCGCCTCCGGGCGCCAGCTGGCCGCCGCGATGGCCCTCGGGGCGCAGGGAGCCTGGTGCGGGTCGGTCTGGCTGACCACCGACGAGGCCGAGACCGAACCGGTGGTGCGGGAGAAGTTCCTCAAGGCCACCGCCCGGGACACCGTCCGGTCGCGGTCGATCACCGGCAAGCCGGCCCGGATGCTGCGCAGCGCCTGGACGGCCGAATGGGACAGCGACAAGGCACCGGCGACGTTGCCGACGCCGCTGCAGAGCGCGCTCATCGCCGAGGCGCAGATGCGGATCATCCACGCCGGCGCCCAGTCCGGCGCCGCCGAGCTGGCGCAGTACTTCGTCGGCCAGGTGGTCGGCCGGCTGGACAGGGTGAAGACCTGCCGGCAGGTGCTGCTGGAGATGGTGACCGAGTACGCCGAGGTGGTCGAGCGGTTCGCCGCACAGGCGGCGGAGGAGTAGCCGTCATGAAGCTGCGCGTGCATCCAGGTCGCTGCGAGGGACACGGGGCCTGCTACTTCGTCGATCCGGGCCTGTTCCCGCTCGACGACGACGGCCTCACGGCGGTGGCCGACGGCACCGAGATCAGCGACGAACAGGCCCAGGCGGCCGAGGAGGGCGCGCTGGCCTGCCCGGTCCTGGCCCTGGAGATCGAGAAGTAGATGGGCGTCCTGCACGGCCGTACCGCGCTGGTTACCGGGGGCAGCCGCGGATTGGGCTGGGAGATGGCCCGGGGCATCGCCCGCGAGGGCGCCGACGTGGTGATCGTCAGCCGCAAGCAGCAACCCTGCGAGGAGCGGGCCGAGCAGATCCGGTCCGAGTTCGGCGTCCAGGCGTTCGCCCGGTCCTGCCACGTCGGCGACTGGGCCCAGTGCGACGCACTGATCGACTGGGTGGCCCGGAACGTCGGCGAGATCGACGTACTGGTCAACAACGCCGGGATGTCACCGCTCTACCCGAGCGTGGACCAGGTGGAGGAGGCCCTCTTCGACAAGGTGATCGCCACCAACCTCAAGGGCCCGTTCCGGCTCAGCGCCGCTTTCGGCGCCCGGATGGCAGCCGGCCGCGGTGGGTCGATCATCAACATCTCGTCCATCGAGGCCGACCGGCCGACCGCCGCCGCGGTGCCGTACGCGGCAGCCAAGGCCGGGCTCAACGCGATGACGGCCGGGCTGGCCCAGGCGCTCGGGCCAGCCGTGCGGGTGAACACCATCCAGGCCGGACCTTTCCTCACCGACATCTCCCAGGCCTGGCCCGCCGACGCGCTGGAGCAGATCGCGGGGTCCTTCGCTCTGGAGCGGGCCGGCCGGCCGGACGAGATCGTCGGGGCGGCGCTGTTCTTCGCCACCGACGCCTCCGCCTACTGCACCGGGTCGGTCCTGAAGCTCGACGGCGGTCCGAGGTAGGGGCGCGCCACGGTCCGAGCCGGTCGCTCAGCTGTCGAGTTGAAGGGACTTGCCGACGATTTCCCGCATGATCTCGTTGGCGCCGCCGTAGATCCGGGCCACGCGCCCGTCGCGCCAGAGGCGGGCGATCTCGTACTCGTTCATGTAGCCGTATCCGCCGTGCAGTTGTAGGCACCGGTCGACAACCTCGCACTGGCGGTCGGTCGTCCACTGCTTCAGCCCGGCGGCGTCCTCCGGCGTGAGGCGGCGGTCGAGGTGCAGCTGGATGGCGTGATCCAGGTACGTCTGGCAGGACTGCAGGCAGGTGTGCATGTCGGCGATCTCCATGCGGACGTGCTGCAACGCGCCCAGCGGAGATCCGAAGGCCCGCCGCGACCGCACGTACTCCTTGGTCACGGTGAGTGCGCGGCGGATCATCGCGACCGCGGCGACCGAGACGCCCAGCCGCTCCTGGGGGAGGCCGCCCATCAGGTAGTAGAACCCCCGGCCCTCCTCGCCCAGCCGGTTGGCCACCGGAACCCGGACCTCGTCGAAGAACAGCTCGGCGGTGTCCTGCGACTTCTGTCCGATCTTGTCCAGGTTCCGGCCGCGACGGAATCCGTCCATCCCGCGCTCGAGCATCAGCAGGCTGATGCCGTGATGCCCGGCCGAGGGGTCGGTCTTGACCGCGCACACCACGAGGTCGGCCAGGATCCCGTTGGTGATGAAGGTCTTGGAACCGCTCACCACGTAGTGGTCACCGTCGCGGCGGGCCGTGGTGCGGATACCGCGCAGGTCGGAACCGGCGGCCGGTTCGGTCATGGCCACGGCGGTGATCAGGTCACCCGAGGTCCAGCCCGGCAGCCAGCGCTTCTTCTGCTCGTCGTCGGTGAGGTCGAGCAGGTAATGCGCCGTGGTGTCGTTGTGCAGGCAGATCCCGCTACCGAGACTGCCGCACCCGGCCTCGATGCACTCCTCGGCGAGCACCGTGTTGTAGCGGTAGTCGGTGACGCCCAGTCCGCCGTACTCGGTCGGCGCGTCCCAACCGAGCAGGCCGAGCTCGCCGGCCTTGGTCCAGATCGCCCTATCCACGCAGCCGTCGATCTCCCATCGGTCGACGTGCGGGGTGCACTCCGCCCGCAGGAAGTCACGCGCCATCTCCCGGAACGCGCGATGTTCGTCGGTGAACAAGGTCCGTTCCATCGTGACCTCCGTCTGCTGATCACCAGCCTGGGCGGCGCCTGGACGAGGCGTACCTGCCCGGCATGTTGCCTCGGCTGCGACACCGATAGTAAACTACAAGGCGTAGATTTTGAGAGGAGGGCCCTCGTGACGAGCGAGACCGTTGAGGTATCGCACGGTGACCAGGACCTGGAGCTGCACCGGGTGCCTGGCCCGTCGTACCAGCAATTGCTGGAAACCGACCGGTACCCGGTACCGGGAATCCTGCGCGAGCGGTCGGTGTGGCCGGTGGGGGAGCCACACCGGATCCCGCGGGAGCGCTACTTCAGCCCGGAGATCCACGACCGCGAGGTCGCCGGGATGTGGCTGAAGGTGTGGCAGATGGCCTGCCGGGCCGACCAGATCCGTGAGGTCGGGGACTCGGTGCTCTACCAGTTCGCCAACCGGCAGTACATCGTGCTGCGCGTCGACGAGCACAGGGTGAAGGCGTTCCCCAACTCCTGCCTGCACCGGGGCCGTCAGCTGCGCAACTGCGACGGCAAGATCGGCCGGCTGCGCTGCCCGTACCACGGGTTCACCTGGAACCGGGACGGCAGCCTGGCCGAGGTGCCGACCAGCTGGGACTTCGACGGCCTGGACCCCGAGGCGCTGCGGATGCCCGAGGCCAAGGTGGAGCTGTGGGGCGGGTTCGTCTTCATCAACCCCGACCCGGACGCCGGCCCGCTGGCCGAACACCTGGGGGAAGCGCCCCGGCACTTCGACCGGGTGCCGCTGGACGGCTGGGGCACCAAGATCCATGCGGCCAAGGTGCTGGACTGCAACTGGAAGGCCGGTCTGGAAGCGTTCATCGAGGCCGCGCACGTGGTGACCACGCACCCGCAGTCGGTGACCGGGAACGACCCGTGCAACAGCCAGTACGACATCTGGGACAACCTGGTCCGGATCATCACGCCGATGGGGGTACCCAGCGTCCGGCTGGCCCGCGACCCCGGCGAGCAGAGGAAGATGGACGGGATGATGGGTCGCAAGTCGACCCAGCGCAGTGTCATCGAGGTCCCGGAAGGTGCCAAGGCCCGGCACATGTTCGCTGACCTGCACCGGGGCCGTTTCAAGCGGGCTGGGATCACCGAGCAGTTCAGCGACGCCGAGATGTGCGATCTGATGACCTACTGGGTGTTCCCGAACCTGCTGGTTCTGGGCGGTCCCCGGGGCACGGTCATGCGGTTCCGGCCCTGGGGCCGCGACCCGCGTCGCTCGGTGATGGACGTGATGCAGCTCGGCCCGCCCTCGCCCCAGGATGCGGAGGCCACCGTCCCGCTGGCCAGCTGGGTGCCTCAAGACCAGACCTGGAGCGAGCAGCCAGGGCTGTCCGACTACGAGCTGGTCGACCAGGACATGGCCAACATGATCGCTGTCCAGGAGGGGATCGAGAACGCCCCGGACGTGCCGCTCCTGCTGTCGGACTATCAGGAGGCGGCCATCTCGCACTTCCACCACCTGCTCTACGAACGCTGGCTCAAGGAGGAGACCGGGTGAAGGGTTATTCCGAGTACGAGCGGTTGCGGCTCGACCGGGACGGTTCGGTGCTCACGGTGACGATCACCGGGACGAACGCGCTGAACTTCATCGACGGCACCTTCCACGCCGAGCTGGCCAGGATCTTCGGCGAGATCGCGGCCGACCCCGAGACCAACGCCGTCGTGCTCACCGCGTCGGGGCGGTGCTTCTGCGCGGGCGGTGACATCGAGTGGTTCCGGAGCATGACCGAGGCGGAGAAGGACCACGCCTGCACGGTCGAGGGCCGCAAGATCGTGCTGGACCTGCTGGAGCTGCCGCAGCCGATCATCGCCGCGGTGCACGGCCCGGCCATCGGCCTCGGGGCCACCGTGGCGCTGTTCTGCGACATCGTGGTCGCCGCGCCGGACGCGGTGTTCGCTGATCCGCACGTGGTGATGGGCCTGGTCGCCGGGGACGGCGGCGCGATCATCTGGCCCTGGCTGATCGGGATGAACAAGGCCAAGGAGCTGCTCCTCACCGGGGACCGGGTGAAGGCCGACGAGGCGGAGCGGATCGGTCTGGTCAACCGGGTGGTCCCGGCCGATGAGCTGGTGGCCAACGCCCAGGCCCAGGCCCAGCGGTTGGCCGGTGGCTGGCAGAAGGCCATCCGGGGCACCAAGACATCGATCAACAAGATCCTGCGCGACCACGTGAACCTGGTCCTGGACACCAGCATCGCCATCGAGCGGCAGTGCATGTCCTCGCCCGACCACGAGGCGGCCATGGCCGCGTTCCTCGAGTCCAACCGCGCCGCGAAGAAGGGCTGAGCACGTGCAGGACGCCGAGCCGAAGTACGAGGACATCGCCTACGAGGTGGAGAACGGGCGGGCCCGGATCACGCTCAACCGGCCACACCGCATCAACGCCATCACCGAGAAGATGGGCGAGGAGCTCGCGGACGCGCTGTTCACCGCCGACGACGACAGCAGCGTCCACTCGATCATCCTGCGCGGCGCCGGCACCTCGTTCTGCTCCGGCTACGACCTGGGGGCCTACGGAGATCACTCCGAGCCCCGCGGGGCGCACCGCGGCCGGGCCAACTTCGACGACCGGGCCTGGCACCTGGAGCGCAACCAGCGGCCGCTGCGCGCGTTCGCCGACATCCACAAGCCGGTGATCGGCCAGGTGCACGGCTACTGCCTGGCCGGCGGAACCGGGCTGGCGCTGTTCTGCGACATGATCATCGCCGCCGACGACGCCACGGTGGGATTCCCGGCCGCCCGGGCCGGCACCCTGCCCAACCAGATGTGGCTGTACAACGCCGGCCCGCAGTGGACCAAGCGGCTGCTGATGACCGGCGACACCATCACCGGCGCCGAGGCGGCCGAGATCGGGCTGTTCATGAAGTCGGTGCCCGCCGACCGGCTGGAGGCCGAGGTCGAGGGGCTGGCTGACCGATTCGCCCTGGTTGACATCGACCTGCTGTCCGCGAGCAAGCGGATCGTGAACATCGGCATGGAGATGATGGGTGCCTCCACCCTGCAGCGGCTGGCCACCGAGATGGACACCAGGGCACACCTGTCGGAAAGCACCGAATCGTTCTTCTCCGACATCGAGCGCGACGGGCTCAAAGTGGCGTTGAAGAAGCGCGACGGGGTGTTCGGCGACGGTCGAGCCCGGGTCCGCGGCCCCGAGATCAGGGATGCAGCCGGCAACCTCGTGGAGGACTGAGTGGCTGCGTCGGGCTCGCCGGCGGCCACTGCGGTCCCGGCCGGGGTCGACCCGTCCGCGTTGACCGACTGGATGGACCGGGCAGGTATCGGGCGAGGACCAGTCGAGGATCTGGCGGTCCTGGGCGGCGGGACCCAGAACGTTCTGGTCCGGTTCCGGCGTGGCGATCTGGACCTGGTGCTCAGGCGGCCCCCTCTCGCGCGGAGTACGTCGGGCGGCTCCACCATGGTCCGCGAGGCCCGGGTACTCGGGCTCCTGGTCGGCAGTGGCGTGCCGCACCCCGAGTTGATCGCGGCGTGCGACGACGCGGGGGTGATCGGCGCGGGCTTCTACCTGATGCGTGCCGTCGACGGGTTCAACCCGACTGTGGAGGTGCCATACCCCCGTGACCCTGTAGCCCAGCGCCAGTTGGGTCTGGCGATGGCGGACACCCTGGCCGCGCTGGCTCGCGTCGACGTGCGGGGCGTCAACGATCTCGGACACCCCGACGGCTGGCTCGAACGGCAGGTCTCTCGATGGCAGCGTCAGCTTGAGTCGTACGCGGAGCTGCCCGGCTATCCCGGTGCGGACCTCGCGGGCGTGGGGGAAATCGGCGCATGGCTGGACACCCACCGCCCCGCCGCCCCGGTGATCGGGCTGATCCACGGGGACTTCCACTTCGCCAACGTTCTCGCCCGATCCGATCGGCCGGAAGTCGCCGCGGTTGTCGACTGGGAACTGGCCACGCTCGGAGATCCGCTACTCGACCTCGCGCACCTGCTGGCCACCTGGCCAGGTGACGGCCCGGGTGCAGTCTCCAACCTGCCGGCGGCACCCGGCCTGCCCAGCCACGCCGAGGTGATCGAGCACTACGCCCGCGAGAGCGGACGCGATCTTGCGGATTTCGGCTGGTTCCGCGTCCTGGCCTGCTATCGGATGGCGGTGTTGCTCGAGGGCACCCACGCTCGCGCGGCGGCCGGCCAGGCACCAACAGACGTGGGTCTCTCCTGTCATCGGATGGCGGAGGCCCTGTTGTTCCAGGCACATGAACTTGTCGGCGGAGAGGGGAAATAGCCGATGGCGCCGATGGATGTCGAGCTCAACCTCGGGATGTTCCTCCAGCACGCGGTCGAGCATGCGGGCGATGTCGAGGTCGTGACGAGGGAGCCGGACGGTTCCGCGCGCCGCTACACCTACGCCGACCTCGGCGCGCGGGCCGCGCAGCTGATGCACGGGCTCGATCGGCTGGGCATCGGAGTCGGCGAGGCGGTCGCGACGCTGGCCTGGAACCACGACCGGCACCTGGAGGCCTACTTCGGCGTTCCGTGCTCGGGTCGGATTCTGCACACCCTCAATCCCAGGCTGGCCCCGGACGATCTGGGCTACACGATCGCGAGGGCCGCTGACCGGGCGGTCGTGGTCGATCCCGATTTCCTGCCGCTGCTGCGCGCGGTCCCCGAGGCGGTGTCGACGCTGAAGGCGGTCATTGTCATCGGGTCGGACGACGTGGTGAAGAGCGCGTCGGATCTGCCCTGTGACGTGATCGGGTACGACGATCTGCTGGCCGACCAGCCGACCAGCTACCAGCCCGTCGAGATCCCCGAGCGTTCACCCATGGGGATCTGCTTCACCACCGGCACGACCGGGCGGCCCAAGGGTGTCGTGTACTCGCATCGCAGCGCGGTGCTGCACGGGATGGCCATCGCCTCCGGCGCCGGGGCGGCGGTCGGGCCGGGCGACTGCGTGTGCGTTCAGGTGCCGATGTTCCACGCCAACTGTTTCGGCATGCCACACGCGGCGGCGGCGGTCGGCGCGAAGCAGGTGCTCAACTCCGGGCCGTTCGATCCGGCCGCGCTGGTCGATCTGCTGGCGTCCGAACGGGTCACGGTGAGCGCCGGAGTGCCGACGATCTGGCAGATGGTCGCGCTGGACCTGCGCAAGCGGCAGATCAGGTTGCCCGACCTGCGGCACGTACTGACCGCCGGTAGCCAGCCGCCGCCGTCACTGATCGAGGCGTTCTGGACCGAGTTCGGCATCCCGATGATCCAGGCCTGGGGGATGACCGAGGCCTCGCCGGTGGCCGGGGTGGCCTGGCCGAAGAACCACATGCGCGACTGGGACGCGGAGACCCTGACCACCCGGGTACGCAGGCAGGCCGGCCTACCCCTGCCGGGGATTTCGGTGCGGCTGCGGGGCGACGACGGGGCGGACGTCGCGTGGGACGGCAAGAGCCTGGGCGGCGTCCAGCTGCGTGGCCCGTGGATCATCGGTGACTACCTCGGCGGCGAGTCAGGGGAGAAGGTCGGTGCTGAGCAGTTCACCGACGATGGCTTCTTCGTGACCGGCGACGTCGCCATCGGCTCGCCGGACGGCTACGTGGTCATCGCCGACCGGACCAAGGACCTGGTGAAGTCCGGCGGCGAGTGGATCTCGTCGATCGACATGGAGAACGGGATCGAAGGGCTCGCCGAGGTGACCGAGGCGGCGGTGATCGCCGTGCCCGACGTGAAGTGGGGCGAGCGGCCGCTGGCCTGCGTCGTGCTGAGCCCTGGTGCGGAGCTGTCGCTCGACCGCGTCCACGAGTGCCTGGCGGGGACGTTCGCGCGTTGGCAGTTCCCGGACCGGGTGGAAGTTCTCGAAGCGCTGCCCCGCACCAGCGTGGGGAAGATCGATAAGAAGGCGCTGCGCGCCCGGTTCGCGGGGGAGCGCAACTGATGGCCACGAGCGACTCAGCGATCGACACGGACGTCATCGTCGTCGGGGCAGGGCACAACGGCCTGGTCTCGGCCTGCTACCTGGCCAAGGCCGGCCTGCGTACCGTAGTCGTCGAGGCCGCCGACGCCCCGGGCGGGATGTCGGCCAGCGGCCCGGTCATCGCCGAGGCCCCGGAACACATGGTCAACACCGGCGCGGCGGAGTTGCTGTTCCTGCAGCGCACGACAATCCCACAAGATCTTGACCTGGCGCGGCACGGACTACTTGTGGAGGTGTCCGACCCCTCCTACGTCTACCTGCACCCAGACGGTTCCTCGATCGCCTACTGGAACGACGCCCGCAAGACCGTCGAGGAGATCGCCAAGTTCTCCCGGCGCGACGCCGAGGCCTACCGCGAGCTGGCCGAGACGCTGTCCCGGCTGCTCAGCATGGCCGCGCCCTTCACCGACGTGAATCCGATGCGGCCGACCCCCCGGGCCATCGCCGAGGCCGGCCGAGCGGCACTGCGCAGCTGGCGGACCCTACCGGCCGCCGCCGCCCTGGCCGCCGCCAGCGGCGAGCAGCTGATCACCGAGCGGTTCGAGCACCCGATTGTTCGCAGCGCGCTGTACTCGCTGATCGGCGGCATCGCCCCGGTCACCACCCGAGGCTCGGCGATGTCAGCGATCTTCCTGGCCTTCCTGCACGACAGCGGGGTGCAACGGCCGATCGGCGGCATGCAAGCGGTACCGAACGCGCTGGTCGGCTACCTCACCGAACATGGCGGCGAGGTGCTCACCGGGACCCCGGTGGAGACGATCACCGTTCACGATGGTCGCGCGAGCGGGGTGGTCCTGGCCGATGGCCGCACGATCACCGCGCGCCGAGGGGTGATCAGCGCCTGCGATCCCCGGCAGACCCTCACCCGGTTGCTCTCCGGCGACGTGCTACCCCGCCGGATCGCCAGTCGCGCCGCCCGGTTGCCGGCCAACGGGCTGGGCAACGGCTGGCTGAAGATCGACATGGCGCTGCGGGACCGGGTCACGCTGTCCGTGCACGAGAAGTGGCGCGGCGATGGCCTGGATCTCCGTCGTCCGGCGGTGATGGTCGGCACCATGGAGAACTCCCAACGGGGTTACCGGGAGGCCACCGCAGGCCGGATCCCGAGGGCGGAGGACATGCTGGTCTGGTGTTTCTGCCCGACTGGCATCGACCCGTCGCAGGCCCCGGCCGGGCAGGACGTGATGTACCTGTCCACCCCTTCGGTACCGGTGCATCCGGTCGGCGGCTGGGACCAGGTCGAGGCCGGAGCCTTGGAAGGTCTGCTGACGCAGGCCGGCCATTACTACCACTCCGGATTGGAGACCGAGATCGGCCGGCGGGTGGAGAACCCGGAAGGGCTGGCCCGACGGTTGCGGGTGAGCAACGGCTGCTACTTCCACGTCGACTTCATTCCCAGCCGGTCCGGGCCGCTGCGCCCCGCCGCGGGCTTGGGGGGCTACCGCACCCCGCTACCGGGGCTCTACCTGGCCGGCGCGGGCACCCACCCCGGAGGCGGAGTGATGGGGACCTCCGGCCGGCTCGCTGCTGCCTGCCTCCTCGCCGACGCGCGATGACGATTGAGGGGAACTACGAGGTTGCCTGAGCATCTCGATCCGAGGCTCAACCCGTAGCTGCAACGCGGATCTGGGTCCGCGTTCGGCCCTCAGTTGCCTCAACCAGCTCTTGTAGGAGCAGCATCCCGTCACGTCGATCCGCCGGTCACAGTCAGGCCAGCGGGTGCCTGCCCGGCGAGGGCTTGGCTCGTCGGGCCGCCCTCTCGCCGGCCGCCGCGCAGCGAGATCGTTCCCCTCGATCGGTACTCGCATCATTAGTCTCGTGGATCTTGGCCGGCGGCCGTGTCCGGTTCGGTCGGCGGGCCCGACCTCTTGCGATTAATCTTCCATGTGGAGATAATTGACGCACTGCTCGACCGAGCGTCCATCTCACGCGCAGTCGTGGTGGGCGCGCCTCCGGGCCGGTTTCCGGCCGCGGCAGGCCGCGGCGTACCGGAGGCGCGGCATCGTCGGTAGGTGGATGTCTACGGTCCGATCAGTGGCGGCAGGCACTGCGGACCCTGCACACTCAACGGGCTGGAGAAGTCGTGGACGACAGGAAAGAGGTCGATTCGACAGTATTGCGCGGTCTGGTTTGGACCGGCCCGGCCATGGTCGTGGGCATGCTGGCTGCAATGTGGCCGTTGATGCAGATGATCCCGCCGCCGTCGCCGGCCCTGAGTGCGGACGAAGTCCGCCAACTGTTCGCGGAGAATGCCACGAGGTTTCGGGTCGGCGCCCTTTTGATGTCGATCTCCTGGAGTCTGTATCCGGCGTGGGGGGTCGTCGTGGCGGTGTTCACCAGAAGGATGGAGCGTCGACACCCTGTCCTCACCTACGCCACGATCGCGCTGGTGGCCGTCGGTGCCACCCTCCTGGTCCTGGTTCCAATGACCTGGGCGGTCTGCTCATTTCGCGTCGACACGCTCAGCCCCGAAACGATCCAGATCATGAACGACTGGGTGTGGTTCCTCTTCCTGTACCCGTGGCCACCGGTCGGCCTCTGGATGCTCCTTATCGCCCTCGCTGTCCTGCGGGATCACAATCGGCCGCCGATCTTTCCGAGGTGGGTGGGCTATATGAACATCGTTTGCGCCGTCGCACTGTTCCCCGGCGGGATGATTGCATTCTTCAAGACCGGACCGCTCGCCTACAACGGGCTGATGGCCTTCTGGGTGGTGTTCTGCGACTTCTTCGTGTGGATGATGGTGATGTCTTGGATCATGTTCCGCGCCATCCGCAACGAGGAGTTCCTCCCGGCCTAGAAGCGGTTGTGGCCGCCGAACAACGGATCACGTACTACGGACGGCGGCCCGCGGTGACGTCTGCAGATCTTGCATCGTGGACATATCTACAGTACGTCGATTAATGTCGCGGAATGCCGAGCGATACGTTGAACCGCCCCCTGCAAGGCCTGCGTGTGGTTGAGGTGTCCCAGCTGATCGCGGCTCCGTTGTGTGGCTTGACCCTCGCCGATTTGGGCGCGGACGTCGTGAAGGTGGAGAGCCCGCACGGTGACTACACCAGAGGCTGGGCGCAGGAGGGCCAGGAGAGCGGCATCTTCCGGATGCTCAACCGTGGTAAGCGCAGCGTCGTCGCCGATCATCGCACCGGGGCCGGCCGTCGGCTCGTGCAGGAGTTGATCCGGCGGGCCGACATAGTCGTGGAGAACCATGGTGACCTCATGCAGCGGATGTTCCACGTCGACTACGACTCGGTGATGTCGTCTCGTCCGAGCTTGATCTGGTGTTCGGTGTCGGGTCTTGGTCACGGTGTGGGGCGGAAGGCGATCGACATGACTCTGCAGGCGTCGATGGGCATCACGGCGTTGACCGGGGAGGCTGACGGCCCGCCGTTGCGCGGTGCGATGCCTGTCGTCGATCTGATGACCGGAATGTACGCCGTGCAAGCAGTTCTGGTCGCCGCGATGGCGGTGCGCGATGGAGGGCCCGGCCGCTTCGTTGATTGCGCGATGGTGGATGCGGCGGCCACCCTGACCGCGTCGCCCGGAGCGTTGTCGCTCAGTGGATTCTCCACCCCCCGCCGAATGGGTTCGGAGAATGACCTGTTCGTGCCCTCCCGGGTATTCGCCACCTCAGGCGGAGAGTACGTGCACGTGGTGGCGATCAGCGACGGGCAGTGGCGGGCGATCTGCTCGGCGGTGGGTCGGGAGGACTGGCTGGACACCCCGCGGTTCGCCACCAACCGGCAACGGCTGGGGCACCGCGCGGAGATCCATGGCGGGTTGGCCGAGGTGCTGGCCACCCACCCGGCGGAGCACTGGACGAAGGAGATCGTGAAGCGGGGCGGGCTGTGCGAGCGGGTGCGGGAGATCGAGGAGGCCTGGTCCGACCCGCTGATGCGCGACCGGGGGCTGCTGCTCGACCTGGCGGGCGGGCCCACCCCGGCCGTCGCCCTGGTCGGCGACCGGACTCCGGCACCCGCACCGGCGCTCGGTGCACACACGTCGGAACTCGAACAGGAGCTTGGACTGACCCGCGGCGCGGCACCTGACGCTTGAGGACGGTCCGCGTCAGCCACACTGCTCGATTCGGGGCGTCCTGGCCCGGAAATCGGACGCGGCCGCCCGTTTGTGGGGAGCTGGATCGGCTGGTGTGCTCATCAATTCGCGGCCGTCAGGGAAGGGAGCGGTCCGGTCGTGGAGCGGCACCCCTGCGGTGTCGCCGGAGGTTGGTCGCGGCGCGGGCGCCGACGATCACCGCGGTGTTCTGGCCGGTCTGGGACATGTAGTCGGCGGCGAACTGCACCCGCGAAGCCGGGTCCAGCGCGGCGTTGAACTCGGCGATCCGCTGGAAGGTACCGACCTGCGTGTGGGGGAGAGCGGCGGCCCAGCGGTGCACGTGAGTGAAGTCGACACTCCCGGGCAGCTCTGGCCACAGCCGGCCCAGCGTCTGCAGGGCGATCCGGACCACGGTGTCGTCGGGGGCGTCGAACAATTCGTCAGCGGCCGTGAGTTCGAAGTAGCAGGTGAACAGGCCGTGCCCGGCCGGGGCGCGGGCCGGGTCCTTGCGGTGGTCCTGGAAGAACAGCGCAATCTCCCGAGACTCGCTCGGTGGGAACATGACCATGAACGCCGGGCAGTCCGGGACGTGCGTCGTACCGACGGTGACGCAGATGGTCCGCGTGTAGGGCAGGGCGGCGCTGAGCGCCTCGAGCGGGCGACGATCCTCGGGACAGATCGCCGCGGCGGCGGGCAGCGGGCAGCTGACCACGCATGCGTCGGTCTCGGTAGTGTGCTGTCGCCCGTCACCGTCGCGGTGGGTGATCCGTACGCCATCCGCCGTTGTGACCACCTCTTTCACCGACTGGCCGAGCTGTACGTCCAGCGGATCGGCGAGGGCTTCGACGAGGGTGGCCGCGCCGCCGGCGGGTGTCTGCCAGTCGCCGCCGAGGGCGTTGGCGATGCCCGACAGCAGCTCGACCTTGCTGGTCTGTTGCGGGTTCGTGATGATCATCGTGCGGGTCAGCGGGCCGACGACGTACTCGGCCAGCTCGGCGCCCAAGGCACGGGTGGCGTAGCCGTGAGCGGTCTCGGTGTCGATCGGCGCGGCCTTGCTCAGATCCGTGTAGTCCAGACGGCCACGCAGCTTCGCGTGCAGGATATCGAAGGCCAGGCGCCCGATCCGCACCTTGGCGGCCGGGGACAGCAGCCGGGTGCGCAACCCGGCCCGCAGCGTCTGGTCGACCCGGAGCTCGTGCACCCGGCCCCCGCGCACGACGCCGATGGACGGCGGGCTCAGCACCATGCGCAGGCCCAGCTCCGCCGCGAGGTCCAGGTACGCGTGGTAGCCGGCGCCTACCGAAGTGGCTCCCAGATCGAATACGTACCCGTTCGTACGGACCGTACGGACTCGGCCACCCGCAACTGATTCGGCCTCGAGCACGGTCACGTCCCAGCCGTCGCGACTTAGGTGATGGGCAGCGCTCAGACCGCTCAGCCCCGCTCCGACGACGACTGCTCGCGACCTCGGTGTCATGAGCGAAATCTAGCAGGAAATCTATCATATGTAGATTGTGGGATACGAGGCGTGGCGAGCGGAGTGGCGAGGCACCCCTGCGGGAGTGGGACATCCCGTCGGTGGTCGACGCCCTGAAGGCGGAGGTGCGCTCCCGCGGTCCGTGGAGCCTGTTCCTGCCGGCGATCTGCAAGCTTCGCGGAGGGCGCGCGACCCGCAGCAAAGGCTTCGCGTCGGAATCCGTCTGACACCGGAGCCGGTCGGACTGAACTCGTCACCGGCCGCAATCCGCGGTGTAGAGATGAAGGAAGTGCGCCGATCCCGGGCCGAGGTCCGGTTGACTAGGCAAAAGGCTTTCTACACTATGTAGATAGCTACTGCCTGCGTTGGCCCCTGCGGCCCCACGGGAGGATGTGCGGGATGCACCCGACTACGGCGTCGTGGTCGTCGGCACCGAGCCACTTCGCGGCTGGACTCATCAGAGATATGGTCGCTCGACGATGAGCCGGACGAGAAGTGCCGATCGATCGCGCGCGGCCACGGAGCCCCTGGAGCGAGAGCGGGAACTCGGTCGAATCCGGCTCGTGCTCGATGAGACGGCCGCTGGCCGTGGCCAGCTTCTCGTCCTCGAGGGCCCCAGCGGAATCGGTAAGTCCCGGCTGCTAGACGAGGCTCGCAACCTCGCGGGGGCCTGCGATATGGCTGTGTTGCCGGCCCGCGCGAGCGACTTCGAGCGCGACCTCCCCTTCGGTTTGATCCTTCGGCTGCTCGAACCGACATTCGCCCGCGCCACCGAGTCGGATCGCAAGAGCCTGTTTCGTGGGCGCGCAGCGCTCGCCGCCCCGTTGCTACTCGGTACCGGGGACGAGACGGCGGTTGCGGACACGTCTGAGGAGTTCACGCTCTTTCACGGGCTTTACTGGTGTCTGGTCAACCTCTCTGAGTTTCGGCCTCTAGTGCTTCTGGTCGATGACGTCCAGATCGCGGACGAGCTGTCTCTCCGCTTTCTGGTCTACCTGGCCGAACGGTTGGAGGATCTGCCCGTTGCGCTGATCGCGGCCTCACGAACTGGTGACCTTGGTGCCGATTCGGAGATGTTGTCACGGCTCATGACTTCCACAGCCGACTGCACTCTCAGCCCGTCGGCATTGAGTCTGGATGGGGTGCGTGGCCTGCTCGACTCCGCCGGCATGGCGACCGAGGACCGTGCGGATCTCGTGCGCGCGAGTTGGGAGGTGACCAGCGGAAATCCCCTGCTGGTCCGCGAGTTGATCGCCGCGTTTCGCCACGACGCGGTGTCATGGCTGGATGCGACCGTTGAGGTCATCGGGAGGTTCGCGCCGGAATCGGTTGGTCGGCGGGTCATGCTGCGTCTTGCGCACCTGGGTACCGAGGCATTGGCCTTGGCGCGGGCCGGTGCCGTACTTGGTGATGGCTGCTCGCTCAGTCACGCGGCCGCGCTGGCCGGCCTGGAGATCACCAGGGCGGTCGCCGCCGCGGACCGTCTGTCACTGGCCCAGATTCTCATCGGAACCGACGCGCTGTCCTTCGCCCACCCGATGATTCGGCACGCCGTCTACAACGAACTGCCGCCGGCGGAGCGCTCTCACGCTCACGCCGACGCGGCCGAGCTGCTGCACCGGGAGCATGCGCCGGTGGAAGCGGTCGCCCGGCAGCTACTGGCAAGCCCGCCCAACGCCGAGCCGTGGGCCCGCGAGGCGTTGCACGAGCACGCCCGGGCGGCGGCGCGCAAGGGCGCGCCCTCGGTCGCCGTGCGGTGTCTGCGCCGTGCGCTCGAGGTGTCGCCGCCGGCGGAGCGGAGCCCGGCCATGCTGGTCGATCTGGGCATCGTCGAGGCCGCCTCCGCTGAGCCGACCGCCCTGGCGCGCTTCGAGGAGGCGCTGGCCGTCCTGGACGATTCGACGGAACGCGCACGAGCCCTCTACGCGTTGGGCAACACTCTCTACCGCCACGGTCGGTATGCCGAGGCGGCCGCCACCTTGCGGCGAGGGGTGGACCTCTTCCGGCAGCACGACCGTGCGTCGGCGCTGATGTTCGAGGGCGCGTTCATGGCCCCGGCCTACCACGTGGCCTCGCTGTACCGGGAGGCGTGGGACCGACTCGAGGCTCTGGCGCCAAGTCTGGTCGAGCCGAGGCCGTTGGATCCGGCCGAGCGGGTCCTGCTTGCTCATCTCTCGTTTCGCCGGACCATGTATGAGCCGCCGGCGGCGGAGGCAGCCGCCCTGGCGCGCCGCGCTCTCGAAGATGGTTCCCTACTGCGCGGGCAGGCGCCAGAAAGCATGGCGGGCCACATGGCGATCTGGGCGCTGGTGTTCACCGGGAACGCGGGGGAGGCGCAGCTCGCGGCCGAGGCGATGATCACGGACGCGCAGAACCGGGGAGCGGCGTTTGCGTTCGCCGAGGCGTCCTTGAGCAGGGCGCTCGCGCTCCGGGCGCGGGGTCAGATCGCTGATGCGGCGGTCGACGCCCACGCCGCGATCGACGGCGCGGCGTGCGGTTGGCGCGAGGCGGGCCCTGCACCTCAGGCGGTTCTCGGTGACTGTTTGATCGAGCGCGGTGACATCGAGGGCGCGGACGCGGCGTTGCGGGCCGCCTCGGATGCGCTCGCTCCCCGCTCGGCAAGGGTGACCGACTTCTGGTTCCTTTCCCTGCGAGGTCGGCTGAGACTGCTGAAGGGAGACCCACAGGGTGCCCTCGAGGACTACCTCACCGCGGGCACGACGTTCGACTTCTACGGACTGGTCAGCCCTGCGATCAGTTGGCGGGTGCCGGCAGGTCTCGCGGCGCATGCCTGCGGCGACCACGATCGCGCTATCGAGCTGATCTCCGAGGAACGCAGCCTCGCGGAAAGGTTTGGCCTGCCGGTTCAGCTCGGAGTCGCGCTGCGCGCACTGGCTACCGTGCAGGGCCATACCGCGGGTATCGAGCAGCTCGTGCAGGCCATCGAGATCCTCGAGACCGTCGACGCGCCGCTCGAGCTCGCCAGGACGCTGATCGACCACGGAGGTGGGCTGCGACGGCAAGGGCATCGGGTCGACTCGCGGGAGCCGCTACGCCGGGCGGCCGACCTGGCGCACCGGTGCGGGGCCACCGCGCTCGAGCGAACCGCCCGCGACGAGCTCCTGGCCAGCGGCGCTCGCCCGCGAACGGCGGTACTCGGCGGGATCGAAGCGTTGACACCGAGCGAGCGTCGAATCGCGAACCTGGTCGCCGACGGGTTGACCAACCGGGAGATCGCCGAAGCCCTGTTCCTGACCAAGAACACAATCGAGTGGCATCTGCGGCACGTCTACCAGAAGCTGCAACTGCACTCCCGCGCCGAACTCAGCTCGGCGGCGCTCAATGCACCGCCGAGCTGAACCGGACGGACCTTTGTCTACCCGTCGACGGCGGCGAGTTCGCGGACCGGTTCCGAATTGTCGATCGCCGGCTCGGACGTGACGCTCTCCAAGTTTTCGTCGTCGATACGCACCCAGCCACCATCACCGTTCAACGTGATGGTGGCCCCGTCGGGGATCGCGCTGACGACCGTCTCGATCGCCGCGGCAGGAAAGCCGTACTCGCGTGCCAGGCAGCCACTGTGGGACAACAGGCCTCCGGTCTCCACGATGACCCCGCTGATGACCGCGAACACCGGCGTCCAGCCGGGGTCGGTGCTGTTGGCCACCAGGATCTCACCCTTGTTGACCCGCCCGATGTCCTTCAGGCTCTTGATCACCCGTGCCGTGGCGGTCACCTCGCCGCTGCTGGTGCCGGACCCGCGTAGGATCCGGCGACCCTCGGCATCGGTGGCTGCGACCTGCTCGATCGTCTGGACGGGCTGATTGCGGCGCAGGAACTTGGGCATCGTGACGAGCTTCTGGTCGATCCGGTCGAAGTTGCGCATCCGACCCTCGATCTTCCAGCGGGTCAGCTTCAGGTTCGCCCGCCCGTAGAGCACGTCATAGAGCTCGTGGGCGCCGAGGAACCAGAAGTCCCGGTCGGTCTCCATCAGCCCGCGCTCCATGAGGCGCCGGTTGACCTCGATGAACCCCCTGCGGATCGACATCGTGTTCAGGTCGATGCAGGACCGCTCATCGTCCCGGATCGTCAGGAACGTCATCACGTAGTCGTGCACGATCTTGAAGGCCTCGGCCTTCAGGAATCCGAGCGGCTTGCGTCGCAGGTTCCGCAGGACCTCGTCGTAGGCGGCTTCGCGCAGCTCGGTGTTCCGCTCTTCCTGGGCGACGAAGTCGTCGTCGGACTTGAGGTGTGCATTGAGGGCCGCGTAGAGAGTCGGCGGGTCGTCTCCGTAGCGGGGGAAGTAGATGTCCCGATCCGCGTGGCCGCGATGTCCGGCCAACTTCAGGAAGTCCGCCAGCTGCGCTGAGAAGCGGGTGTCGGCGTGTGCGTTCTCGACCTTGTCGAAGAACTCGGCGCCCCTGAGATTGGTGAAGTCCTCCAGGAGCGCTGGAGAGGCCCGGATCTCGCGGGCCATCTCGGCCAGGTCGACGTGTTCCTGGAGGCTGATCGTCCGCTTAGGGGTTCCGGTGACCAGGTGGGTGAAAGCATTGGCGTTGTCGCCGTCATACCAGCGGTCGACGATCGCCTGCAGCGCTGTCATGGCGTCGCGGCAGTGCATGAAGAACCCCAACCAGACTGTCTTGTTGTACCGGTCTTCGAACATGATCTGGTGGTCGATGTACTGCTCGAGTTCCCGGTCTGTCATGTCCATCAGCTCAGAGTCAGGAAGTCCCCGCGCCTCTTCCCGGCCGTTGTCGATCCAGTTCCGTAGGACCTTGAACCAGTTGTACGGGCGCTCGTCTTCACGCATGGAGATCCTGAGCATCTGCTTGGCGTAGTCGAGCAGGTTGAACGACGCCGATGCCGCCTCGTCCTGCGCGCTCTCGGGATGCCTGGCAAGGCTCCCGCCCCGGGTGGCCGGCAGGGCGTTCTCGCAGAACATCCCCTTGTCGAACTCGCAATCCCAGTAGCCGCAGCCCTTGTGGTAGTACATCGGAATCCGCTGCAGCAGGTCCGAACGGCCGATCGTGCGCGCCGCGTCCCAGGACGAGACGTTCCACTGGTTGCCACGCCAGGAGTACATGAGCGGGCTGATCGCGCCGGTCCACACCTCGTCCGAGAACACCCGGGTCCGCACCGCGTACGGATCTTCCGCCGGGTAACTGTCGGTGGTGATCCGGTGGTTGGTGTTCAGATCCGCGTCCCAGGAGAACTCGACGCCGGTGATCGGCCGAGACTGGACGACGTAGAGCGTCGACCCGGCCAGCGCCCACTCGATGTCCTGCGGATAACCGTCGTAGTACTCGGTGATGCGTGCTCCGATCCGTGCCAACTCCAGCACACGGTCGTCGGACAGGGAGAACCTGCCGCGGCGCTCCGGTTCGACCTCGGTGGTCACCACCCCATGACCGGTCTCGCGATCCCGGATGATCTGCGATTCCTTGCTGCCCAGAGTGCGCTCTAGAATGTGGCGCGAGCCTCGGACCACCTCGCCGTTCACCCGCAGCAGGCCGGATTTCACCAGGTACTCATCAGGGGTGACGCTGCCCTGCACCAGCGCCTCACCCAGTCCCCAGGTCGCGTTGATGACCGTCTCGTCGGTCGCCGCCGTGCGCGGGTTGCCGGTGAACATCACCCCGGACGCCTCGGACTCGACCATGATCTGGACGACCACGGCCAGCGACACCTGGAAATGATCGAAGCCGTGCCGGTGGCGGTAGCCCGTGGCCCGGGCGGTCCACAACGATGCCCAACAGCGCTTCGTCGCGTCGATGACCTCGTCCGCTGTCCGGATGTCGAGATAGGTGTCGTGCATTCCGGCGAAGGACGTCCCCGCCAGGTCCTCGGCGGTTCCTGACGAGCGCACCGCGACGTAGGGCTCGGAACCGAGATCGCTGTAGGCGGCAACGATCTCCGTGCGGACCGCGTCCGGCATGGCGACCTCGACGACCAGCTCCCTGATCCGGGCCGTCCTGGCCTCGAGCGCCTCGATGTCGTCGTAGTCGAGTCCAGCGAGTATCCCCGCGATATCAGCCCGCACGCCCGGATCCGAGAAGAACTGCGCATAGGCGGCCGTCGTGACTGTGAACGCGGCCGGAACCGGGAACCCGGCCTGGGTGAGCTGACCGAGATTGGCGCCCTTGCCGCCCACCAGCTCATGTAAGCCGGACTGTGGGTCGTCGAGTTTGAGAATGAACACAGCGTCCTCTCCTGCCAGGATGTCGTCGACTCATGACTGGGAATCCGGCGCAGTCCGGTGAGCGCTGTGCCGACTCGGTGCCGGGCCCGATCCGACGCTAAAGGGATGGGCTCAGGCCGCGCGCCCCTCAGCCCCCATGGGGTTCGACGACCGGGGGGGTGGGGTTTTGATTGACCGCTGTCCCTCTACCGGGATCTGTATACGTTGGCCCACGCACGATCGGACGGGACGGGAGAACACGCGATGGCCACGACCGAGGCGAACAGCACCTCATTCTTCTTCAACCCACAGGCACGGGGATTCGGTGCGTACTCGGCGGCCGACGACCGCATGCATCGGGAGATGAACGCGCTCGTCGACGACCCGACCCTGGTGGAGACCCAGTACCTCGGTTTCAACGTCCCGTCAGCCGGGGTGCACGCGTTCAACTACCTCTGGGCGCACCCGAACCTGGACACGGCGAGCGGGGGCGTGTGGGCGTGGCAAGGGGTCAAGCCCACCCACCTTCATTCCGAGATATTCGACATGCAGGCCTTCCTGCCCATCTCGACGATCGGTGACTACGACGCCTACACACTGCCGAACGGCTATCACGTGGAGGTAGTCAAACCTCTCGAGGAGATACGGATCGGATACGAGGACCCGGTCCGAAACAATGCCTTCGACGTAACGCTGACCGCGGTCATGCCGCCCGCCATGGTCGACACCGGCAGACATTTCGAACAGGCAATGCGCACCAGGGGTTCGGTGCGGATGCGGGGCACCGACCACACCGTGGACGGGTTCACGATCCGGGACCGTTCGTGGGGTGAAACCCGCCCGGAGAACCCCAGGCAGGCTCCAGCGTTGCACTTTGTCTGCCCGGTGTTCGACGAGGACTTCGCCATCCACGCGTTCGCCCCCGAGGACCCGGAACAATCACCGCTCTACGAAGGGCTGCTCGACCTGAGCCCGGAGCAGGCCAGCGCATTCGGACGCGGCTGGGTGTGGCGTGGCGGCGAGTTGACCGCGCTGGCCTCGATCAGGCTTGCGTGCACATGGGATCTCACGACGCGCTACCCGTCGAGCTATCAGGTGTCGATCGTCGACGTCGATGGCCGGCCCTACACGCTCACCGGAACGCTGATCGCCGCCTCCAACTGGTACATCTGGTCGAATATGTACTCCCCGGTGTGCCTGTTCCGGTGGGAATGCGATGGCAAGGTCGGTTACGGGGACGCGCAGGTCGGTGTGTGGACCGACCTCGTCCGTGAGCGCCTGCCCTGACCTGTGCCTTAATGGCATGGCGACGAGGCTCTGCCGGGGCTCACCCCGAGACCACACTGCCCTCGACATGCGCGTGGGACAGGTCATCGGTGGACAGGGAGTCTTCGGCGTGGCTCCCTCCCGCACCACCAACCCGCATACGCGGGCGGAGGCCCGTTGCCTTGAGCTGCGCGTGAGCGACCTTGTTCGGTTGCTAGCCCGGGCAGCTACGCTCCCAACGCGCTGCACTAGGTGATCCTGGTTCCGACCGACTCCATCGGCCGAGGTGACGCGCTTGAGGGTGCCGCAGGTTCCCGCGCCGACGAACACGACGTCCACGTTCGGTTGCATCGGTTGTCGGTGACGCAGACGAACTCGTATCCGCGGGAGGCGGCGATCATGGCCAACGCCACGCCGAGGTTGCCTCGACCTTCCGGTAGAGCGAGCGCCCCAGCACGGTGCGCAGGTCGATGAACAACCGGTCCTGGTTGAACTTCTCCGGGGCCGTCACGATCTTCATCGCCGGCCCCTGTGGGTTCAGCACGGTCGCCTAGATTCCGGTGATGAGGAAGTCGTCGATCTCGTAGCGCACATGGCACTCCAGCCCGATCAGTCCTGGAACGCGGCTGGCCCGCCGGACCAGCTCATCCGCGGTACTGCGCAGTCGCACCACGCCGTCCAGGTGCGCGACACCGTTCTCGACGGTCACCTCGACCCGAATGCTCGGCGTCACCACGGCGGCGGTGATCGCGGACACGTCGTCGCTCAGCGCGGCGTCACCGCGGAGGAACACGGTGAGGATCTCGACCCGGTTGAGCATGCCGACGAGATGATTGTCGGGGTCGACCACACACAGTTGGCGGTGCTGAGATTCGACGAAGGTCCGAGCGGCGCTCACCAGGTCGGTGTCGATGTACAGGCCGACGACCGGGGAGCTCATCAGTTCTTCCGCGGTCCGACCGGTCGCCTTGCGCCAGCGGGTTCGACGGCATCCGCCGGCCAGGATCGGACACTGATCGACGCCGCCGTGGAACTCCAGTTTGGCCAGGAGGTCGCACGCCGAGACCATTCCGACCGGCCGCCCGTTCGAATCGATGACGGGGAGTAGATCCAGGTCGTGGCACACCATCAACCCGACCAGCTCGGCGAATGGGGTGTCGGGCACGACCGTGATGACCTCTCGCGTCATCAGTTCGCCCACGGTCAGCGTGCGCATCGAGGACTCCACCCAAGACTTGAGCCATCTCCGAGTTGCTAAGGTTAGCAACTCTTCAAGGCGTAGGCGCGCGATGGCGGGCGCTCGACCGGGACACGGTTCACCGTGCGACGCGCGAGCGGTCGTCGGCGGCGCTGCGTGTCCGGGCGGTTCGCGTCTTACGACTTGTTAAGATTGGCAACCGTTGAACCGTGGGTTTGATCGATCCGGGAGGGAGCCGTCAGCGTGAGCAGGCCCCTGTACGTGGCCAAGGCCGAGTTCTTCAAGACACTCGGTCATCCCGCGCGGATACGAGTGCTGGAGTTGCTCAGTGTGCGGGAACACGCGGTCGCGGAGATGCTGCCGGAGGTCGGCATCGAGCCGGCGAACCTGTCTCAGCAGCTGGCGGTGCTGCGCAGGGCCGGCCTGGTGGTCACCCGCAAGGAGGGCTCGACCGTCTACTACTCGTTGACCAGCCCTGATGTCGCCGAGCTGCTCGCGGTCGCCCGGAAGATCCTGACCGAGGTCCTCTCCGGGCAGGTCGAGCTGCTGGCTGACCTGCGCACCCCGGCATCGCTGGGGGCTGGTCCCGATGCCCGGGCCCCGGACGTCGCCGGATAGTGCGCTCATCGGAGGGTTGGTCGACGACCCCGATCCGTATCCACTCACGCCCCCGCTGAGGCGGCCAGGGCGATATCCCGGTCCAGGCGTTGCCAGCGGGTGTCGGCCGGCGGGATCGTTCCTGACGTCCGCTTGGTGAACAAGACCGTCAACCGGTCCTGTCCCGGCGGCGACCTCTGGTGGCCCCCGGGTGGGTCGACCCCAGCACCCGACCGAACTAGGACTTGCGAAAGTTGATAAGTTCGCAATACGACATGTGCCTAGGCCGGTTGGGCCCGGCGGCGTCGTCGGGGTTGCTCGGGTGGTGGAGAGCCGGAGGTCATGCGCGAGTTCGGGGTGGTCCTGTCCCACCGGGGCGATGAGGCCCAGCAGGCTCGCAACGGTCGGGCGAGCTCGGCGTTGATCCTGGTCGATCGGCGTGAGGCCCAGGGTTGGCGGGTCACTCAGGATGCCCGGTTGGATCATCTGTTCGAGGAGCAGGTGGATTGGATCCGGGAGT
>JAESFN010000086.1_pt1 | contig 91545 bp, 92 predicted proteins | sample 9269411 | NCBI WGS metagenome assembly JAESFN01 (sample SAMN14505399, study PRJNA617100) | algae metagenome | isolation source: Iphinoe sp. HA4291-MV1 and co-occurring heterotrophs from trail next to... | place: USA: Maunawili Falls, Hawaii | collected 2009-07-25
TTACCTGCGCGAGCGTATCGCCGGCACGGATCTCTACCAGAATCTCGACATGATCGCCGATCCCGACGAGCCGCGCGATCTCTTCGGCATGCTGCAGCGCGCCGCTGACTGACCCTGCAAGGATAGATCGTTCGATGGCACGCCAGCCCGCCTCTTCCGTCCAGGCACCCTCGGCCGTGGTCATGGTCCGGCCGCATCATTTCACGGTCAACACCGAGACCGCCGCCGACAATCATTTCCAGCGCCTGCAGGAGGAGGGAGATGATCTCGCTGAGCTCGCCTTCCAGGAGATCACCGAGGCGGCTGCGCTGCTGGAGCAGCATGGTGTCACCGTGCACCTGTTCGAGGACGAAGGCACGCTGACGCCGGATTCCGTCTTCCCGAACAACTGGTTCTCCACCCATGCCGGCGGCCATGTCGCGATCTATCCGATGAAGGCGGTGAGCCGCAGGCGGGAGCGCCGCAGCGACGTCATCGAGATGCTGAAGCGCCGCTACCGGGTCCAGGAGGTGATCGATTATTCCGGCCTCGAACCGGACGGGCTCTTCCTCGAAGGCACCGGCGCCATGGTGCTCGACCATATCGATCGCATCGCCTACGCCGCCAAGTCCGAGCGCACCGATCCGATCATCCTGGAGCGCTTCTGCACCCAGTTCAATTTCGAGCCGATGGTGTTCTCGGCCAGGGACGGCAACGGCGCGGACATCTACCACACCAATGTGCTGATGTGCGTCGCGACCGATTTCGCCATGATCGGCCTCGACATGATCACCGATGCGGAGCGACGTAGTGAGATCGTCGAGCGTTTCGAGCGTGCCGGCCGTCAGGTGATCCCGCTCAGCAACGCGCAGATCGAGACATTCGCCGGCAATGCCATCGAGCTCCAGGGCCGGAACGGGCGCATCCTGGCCTTGTCGACGACGGCGTTCGCCGCGCTGACGCCCGAGCAGCTCGCGATCATCGGCGAGAGCGCGCGGCCCTTGCCGCTGGCGATCCCGACGATCGAGCGAGCCGGCGGCTCGACCCGTTGCACCATCGCCGGTGTGCACCTGACGCCGCGCTCACTCCCCTCGCCGTAGTGACGGGGCTGCCCGCACGCAGAAAGTTGCGTGAGGGAAGCTCTGTTAGTGAGCCAGCCTGCTGCATTGCAGCAATGTCGGCATAAACTGCGAAACTTTGCCGGGTTACCCGCAATATTCGACGAAACGGCTGACAGCGCCGCCGCTGGCGCTATTCTTGCTGGCGGGAAAGGCTGGCGGAGGCAGGTCGGATGCGCACGGACGCGATCGTTGTTGGGGCGGGCATTGTCGGGATTTCGGTGGCGCTGCACCTGCAGAAAGCGGGCCGCTCGGTGCTGCTGGTCGATCGCGGCCAGCCCGGTGGAGAGACCAGCTACGGCAATGCCGGGCTGATCCAGCGCGAGGGCGTCTACCCCTACGGTTTCCCGCATGATTTCGGCGCGCTCATCCGCTATGCGATGAACAACACCATCGACGCGCATTACCATTGGAACGCGATCCCCAAGCTCGCGCCCTTCCTGTGGTCGTACTGGATGCATTCGCGCGCTTCGCAGCACGAGGCGATCGCCCACAAATATGCGACCCTGATCGAGCATTGCGTGACCGAGCACGACGCGCTGGCGCAGGAAGCTGGCGCGACCGAGCTGCTGCGCCGCAAGGGCTGGATGAAGGTGTTCCGGACCGAGGGCGAGCGCGATACGCGCCTCGCCGAGGCCGAGCGCTGGAAGCGCGATTTCGGCCTGAACCATCGCGCGCTAGACGCCGAGGCCCTGCGCGCCGAGGAGCCGCATCTCGACCAGAGCCTGATCGGCGGCCTGCACTGGACTGATCCGGTGACGGTGATCGATCCGCTCGGCCTGTCGAAAGCCTATCTCGCGCTGTTCGAAAAGCTCGGAGGCCGCTTCGCCCAGGGCGATGCCGGCACGCTCGCCCAGGATGGCGATCGCTGGAGCGTGACCCTCGCTGACGGCAGCAAGGCGCTCGGCACGGATGCGATCGTCGCGCTCGGGCCCTGGGCCGATGTGCTGACGAACCGGCTCGGCTATCGCCTGCCGCTCGCGGTCAAGCGCGGCTACCACATGCACTACAAGCCGCTCGGCAACGCCGTGCTGAACCATCCGGTGCTCGACACCGAGCGCGGCTACTTCCTGGCGCCGATGCGCCAGGGCGTGCGCCTCACCACCGGCGCCGAATTCGCCAATCGCGGCGCGCCGAAGACGCCGGTGCAGCTCGCCCGTGCCGAGCCGATCGCGAAAACCCTGTTCCCGCTCGGCGAGCGGCTCGATGCCGAGCCCTGGCTCGGCAACCGGCCGTGCACGCCCGACATGATGCCGATCATCGGCCCGGCGCCGAAGCACCGGAATCTGTGGTTCTCCTTCGGCCACGCCCATCACGGGCTGACGCTGGCGGCGGTGACCGGCCGCATGGTCGCCGAGATGGTGAGCGGGCAGAAGGTCTTCGTCGACCCGACGCCGTTCGCGCCGGCGCGGTTCGCCTGATCGTCAGGCGGGACGCAAAGCCGCGTTCCGCCGCACCAGCCAGACCGCGAAGGCCGAGGCGGTCACATACATGATCAGGCTGTAGATGCCGGGCACCACGGCGGCAGCCGGATTGCGCAGCACATTGAGTGCGATGAAGATCGCCAGTGCGGCATTGTGGATGCCGATCTCCATGGCGATCGCCACCGCCTGGCCCTTCGGCAGGCGCAGCGCCAGCGGCGCGAGATAACCGGCCAGCATGCTGACGAGGTTGAAGGCGAGGCAGGCGCCGCCGACCGCAACCAGGCTCGGCAGCAGTGCCTTGCGCTCGATATAGATGGCGCCGGCGATCAGCATGGCGAGGACCAGGATCGAGAATATCTTGATCGGCCTCTCGGCGTGGATGGCGAAGCGCTCGGCTCGAGCGCGGATCAGCATGCCGAGAGCGACCGGGATCAGGATGATCGCGCCGACCTCGATCACCTTGCGGTGGGGCGGAGGCACATAGTGCTCGGCGTCGAGGAAATAGGCGAGCGAGAGGTCGAGCGCGATCGGCAAGGTGAACAGGCAGAGCAGGCTGTTGACCGCCGTCAGGGTGATGTTGAGCGCGACGTCGCCGCGGGCGAGGTGGCTGTAGATATTGGCCGTCGCGCCGCCCGGCGCGGCCGCGAGCAGCATCAGGCCAACGGCATGGTCGGCCGAAAGCTTCAGGCCGATCGCGATGGCGAAGGCGGCCAGGGGCAGCAGCAGGACCTGCAGGAAGAGGCCGAACCCGACCGCGAGCGGATACCGCGCGACGCGGCGGAAATCCTCGATCGTCAGGCTGAGGCCCAATCCGAGCATGACGATGCCGATGGCAAGCGGCAACAGCAGATCGGTCAGGATCGAACCCTGCATCGGCGTTTCCCCTTGTCGGCATTTTCTATGCCGTAGCGTCAAGCTAGTTGAGGCAGGCTGGCTACGCCACTGACGTCGCGGAGTTTTTTCGCGACAGGGTTTCCACTTTCCTCGCCTGGGCGATCTAACGTTAGAACGAAGCGCAGGCCGGCTTCAGGATGAGCCCGACCGATTGCTGATTGAAGCGGCGCTTGTACGCTTCGGCGATGGCGGTGAGCTTGTCGCGGTTGCCGGCCTCATCAGGCAAGGCGATGAGGACGAGCTTGCCCGGCTCGCGGATCAGCCTGCCGTGCTCGCGGTCGCGATACTGCCCCGTCGCGTCGAGGATGGTCAGCCCGTCTGGGAAGCGCGGGGTTACGTCTTCATCGATGAAGCGGCGGAAGTCGGTTTCGCTGACACCGACACGGTCGCCGATCTTGCGACCGAAGAGCAGTTCGGCTGACAGCATTGCCTGCTGGCCGGGGGCGCAGGACTGTGGCGCGAGGCTGGCGCAACCGGAGATCATGCCGGCGAGAAGGAGGGCAAAGCCGAGTCGAATCATGATGTTGCCCCTGTCGGTTGAGAGATCGATTCAGTGCTGGATCGATCGTTCATCGTGCTCCGGCAACGTTACAATCAATCCGAACCGTCATTCCGGACAAGCCGCGCCAGCGGCGCAGCTCCGGAATCCATCGAAGGGCCCGAGCTCTACGATGGATTCCGGCACTCCGCTTCGCTGCGGCCGGAATGACGGTGCCGGTTGAACGAGAGGCGTGTCAGAAGCGCTGCGGGCTGAAATGGCCCATGTCGATCGCGGGCGCTCGGCCGGCGATCAGTGCGGCGACGAGACCGGCCGTCGCGGTCGACTGGGTCATGCCGTAATGGCCGTGGCCGAAGGCGTAGACGACATTGGGGTTGCGGCTCGCCTTGCCGATCACCGGCAGCGAATCCGGCAGGGAGGGCCGGAAGCCCATCCAGAGCTTGCCGCTGTCGAAGGCAGGCAAACCGTCCACCAGCTTCGTGGCCTTGTCGTAGAGCGCCCTGGTGCGGGCGTGGTTGGGCGGAGCCTGCAGGCCACCGAACTCGACCGCTCCGCCGATGCGCAGGCCGCTTTCCAGCGGGGTCATGACGAAGCCGTCATCCTTGAAGCCGATCGGGCGGCTGGTCAGCCCGGTCACGCCGGGGAAGCTGACATTGTAGCCGCGCTCGGTGTCGAGCGGGATGGCGTCGCCCATTGCCGCCGCCAGGGGCTTCGACCAGGCGCCGGCCGCGACGACGACGCGATCGACGACGCGCTGCCAGCCATCGGGGCCGATGAGGGCAGGGCGCTCGCCCAGCGAGATGTTGATGACCTCGGCCTTCTCATAGGTGGCGCCGCGCGCCAGCGCCGTTTCGAACAGCGCCATGGTCAGTGCGAGCGGGTCGCTGATATGGGCGCAATCGGGGTGGAAGGCAGCACCGGCGAAGCGATCCCTGAGCGCCGGCTCGAGCTGGCGCAGTTCCTGCGGCTGCAGCATGTCGACGGCGATGCCGGCAGCGCGCTGGCGCTTGGCAAGCTCTTGGAGGCCGGCGGTGTCGCCGGGATTGCGATAGGTGTAGAGCGCGCCGCGGCGATGGATATGGCCGCTGATCCCGGCCTTCTCGGCGCGCGCCAGCCAGGCCGGCAGGGCAAGCTGCTGGATGGCGATGATGCCGGCGATCGAGCGCTCATAGGCGGCGGGACGCGCCGCGAGCAGGAAGCGCGCCAGCCAGGGCAGCAATTGCGGGAGATAGCCGAGGCGGATCGCGAGCGGCCCGAGCGGGTCGAGCAGGAAGCCGGGCACCTTGCGCAGCATGTTCGGGCTGGCGATCGGCAGCACGTCGGTATGTGCGATGATGCCGGCATTGCCGCGCGAAGGGCCGAAGGCCGGCCCCTCCTTGTCGAGGATCAGGACCTCGTGGCCCTCGTCGAGCAGAGCGTGGGCCGTGGCCGTGCCGACGATGCCGGCGCCGATGATCGCGATCTTCATGTCGTCGGCAGGAGCTTGAGGGCCGCCGGCTGCTTCACCTCGATCTCGACGAAGGCGATCGGGTGGGGCGAGCCGTTCATCACATCGTGCTGGATGCCGGCCTGGCGCATATAGGCCTGGCCTTCCGCAAGCGGCACGTCGGTCTCCTTGGCACCGTCATGGATGCGCAAGGTTCCGGCGACCAGCATGATCACGAAATAGGGCCAGCCATGGCTATGCCAGCCGGTGACCGCGCCGGGTTCGAAGTCCCAGCGCGTGATCCTGACGGTGTCGTCGTCCTGCTGGAGCGTGGCGACGGCGGGGATCGTGCAGGTGAACGCCATGTCGCCTCCATGCGCGGATTCTTAACCGCCGATCGGCCGGCTTGCCTGTCTTGCGGTCTTGTTGAAAGTCCTGATATATCAATGCTATCCGAAGCGTCAAGCATCGCAGGTGCCGTTCATGACCGAGGATGCCCGCGTTCCCGGTGAGGATTCCGTCGGCGCCCGCGCCTCCGCCAGCCTGTCCGACCTGGCCTATCGCCGCCTCGAGGAGGCGATCGTGACCCTGTCGCTGCGGCCGGGCGCAGTGCTGACCGAGGCGCAGATGATCGAGCTCGTCGGCGTCGGCCGCACGCCGGTGCGGGAGGCGCTGATCCGGCTGGCTCAACAGGGGCTGGTCGAGATCCTGCCGCGCAAAGGCGTCGCCGTCACTGCCATCGATGCGATCGACGTGATGGCGGCGCTCGACGCGCGCGAGGTGCTGGAGCGCCTGATCGCGGCCGAGGCGGCCAGGCGCGCCGGTCCGGCTGAGCGCAGCGCCATCCTGGCCAAGGCCCGGGCGATGCGCGAGGCGGCGCAGGCGGACGACGTCAACGCCTATATGCGCCTCGACAAGGAGCTCGATACGCTGGTCGCGGCGGCGGCGCGCAGCCCCTATGCCAGCCGGGCCGTCGAGCCGCTGCAGGCGCTGATCCGCCGAGCCTGGTACTTCTTCGACCGGCAGGTCGATCTGGTGCCGGCCGCCCAGCACCATGTGATCCTTGCCCAGGCGCTGGTTGCGGGCGAGCCGGGGGCGGCGGCCGAGGCGAGCGATGCGTTGATGGGGCACCTGCGTGCCGGGCTGCTCGCGGCCCTCAGGCGCGACTGAGCGAGCCGTGCCGCCGTGATATATCTTAACCTTGCTGCAGAATCGCCGGGAATGTCGACAATTGATGCAACTGGCCTTTTACCCCTGCGCGCTTAGATAAAAGGCAGTAACCTCGCGCAGAGTTGGGCGATGAACAGCATGGTCGATGCCGCCTTACGCGCCGCGCTTCCCGATGCGCACGCTTTTCGCGAGGCGATGGCGCAGGTGGCGAGCGCCACTCATATCGTGACGACCCTGGGGCCGGCAGGCCGTTCGGGGCTGACGGCGACTGCCGTCAGCTCGGTCTCGGTTTCGCCCCCGACCGTGCTCGTCTGCATCGAGGCCGCCAGCCGGACGCTGGCGGCGATCGAGGAGAGCGGCATCTTCTGCGTGAACACGCTGGCGGCTGCCGATCACGAACTCGCCACGGTGTTCTCGGGCCGGCGCGGCCTGACGGGCGAGGAGCGCTTTGCCATGGGCGAATGGGGCGAGCTTTCGACCGGGGCGCCCGTGCTGGCGAGCGCGCTCGCCAGCTTCGATTGCCGGGTGGCGGCCGTTCATCGCGTCACCACCCATCGCATCCTGATCGGCCAGGTGGTCGCGATCGGCGGCGGCGGCTCCGGCCCGGGGCTGGTTTACCGCCATCGCCGTTTCGGCGGGTTCTGAAGCAGGCCTCCCCGGACTTTGGCTGCAGGCTTAGCCGCGCCGCCACGCCCCCGATCCGGCCGCGCGTTCAGCCATTGCCGCCCATATATTCCCGCTCCTCCTCGTAGAGCACGAGGATGCGGTCGATGATCGCGTCGGTCGCGCCGCGATAGGTCGTCGGGTCGAACAGGTCGTCGAGATCCTCGGAGGTGAGCTTTCCGGCGAGCTTCGGATGCTCGGCCAGGACCTCCCTGAGATGGCGGCCGCTGGCGAGGCAGTCGCGGCTGGCCTCCTCGAGCAGGTGATGGGCCTCGCCGCGGCCGATCGTCTGCGCCAGCGCCAGCGAGACGCGCTCGGCCATGACGAGGCCGTTGGTGAGGTCGAGATTGTATTGCATCTGCTCCGGGAAGACCTGGAGCCCCTCGACCAGGGCGACCGCATGGTCGAGCGCGCCGCCAGCGATCAGGAAGAGCTCGCGCAGCGTCGGCCATTCGCCATGCCAGCCGCCCATGGCGCGCTCATGCTCCTGCGGCATGGCTGCGAGCATGGTCGCGACCAGCCCCGGCGCACGCTTGGCCGCGGTCAGGATCAGCGTGCACAGCACCGGGTTGCGCTTGTGCGGCATGGCGGAGGAACCGCCCTTGCCCGGCGCCTCGGGCTCGGCCAGTTCGCCGATCTCGGTCTGCGCCATCAGGGCGATGTCACCGGCCATCTTGCCGAGATGGCCGAGCAGCAGGCCGAGCTCGGTCGCGATCCGGGCCGGGCGCCGGCGCTGCGTGTGCCAGGGCACGCGCACGGCGCCGATCGAAGGCATGATGCGGGCGAAGGCTTCCGAGACCGCATCGGCCTTGTCGCCGAGCGAGGCGAGGCTGCCGGCGGCGCCGCCGAGCTGATGCGCCGATTCCCCCCAGATCATGAAGTCGTCGTGGAAGGAGACGATCGGGCTCAGCCAGTTGGCGGCCTTGAGCCCGAAGGAGATCGGGACAGCATGCTGGAGGAAGGTGCGGCCGATCATCGGGGTGCGGCGATGATCGCGGGCGAGGGCCGCGAGCGCATGGGCGAGATTGGCGGAGCGGGTGAGGATAAGCTCCTGCGCGGCCCGGTACTGCTGGGCCTGGCCGGAATCGATCACGTCCTGGCTGGTTGCGCCGTAATGCACCCATTTGGCCGCTTCGGCATCGGCCGCGGCGACGCGGGCCGTCAGCGCCTTGACCAGCGGGATCGCCGGATTGCCGGCGAGCGTCGCAGCCTTGCCGATTGCGGCGATGTCGTAGAATTCGGCCTTGCACTGTGCGGCGATCGCCTCGGCTGCCGCAGCGGGGATGATGCCGGTCTCCGCTTCCGCCCGGGCGAGGGCGGCTTCGAAGTCGAGCATGCCCTGCAGCGCGGCGCGATCGTCGAGGACGGCCGCCATCTCGCGGTCGGCGAAGAGCTCGCCATAGAGGCCGCCTTCAGCCATGTCGCGGCACGCCCTGGTGCGGAGCGGTCGTTGCAACCCACATCCCAGCTTCGTCCTCTTGTGCGCACCGGTCATTTCCGGCCATGGATTAAGGGAACTTGGATAGACCCGAGGCGGGCCGGGCTGCAACATGTCAGTGGCCTCGGAGAACGGTGAGGAACGACGCCATGGCGATGACGATGAACGGCGAGGCGACGCTGCCCGCAGCCAAGCAGGTGGTCTGGGAAAAGCTCAACGACGCCGAGGTGCTGAAGGCCTGCATCCCCGGCTGCGAGCAGCTCAACAAGGATGACGACACGCATTTCTCGGCGGTGGTGAAGATCAAGCTCGGCCCGGTGAAGGCGACCTTCAAGGGCAAGGTCGAATTGCAGGACCTCGACCCGCCGAACGGCTATCGCATCGTCGGCGAGGGCGAGGGCGGTATCGCCGGCTTCGCCAAGGGCGGCGCCAAGGTCACGCTCGAAGATGCCGAAGGCGGGCAGACCCTGCTGCGCTACGAGGTCGACGCGCAGGTCGGCGGCAAGCTGATGCAGCTCGGCTCGCGCCTGATCGATTCGGTCTCGAAGAAGCTGGCCGACGAGTTCTTCGCCAATTTCGCCAAGGCGGTCAGCGAGGGCTGACGCTCACGAGGCGCGCCGCAGTGCGGCGAGCGCCTCACTGACCGTCGCTTCCGCCGCGCCGACCTGGAGGGCAATGTCGGCGGCGGCGGTGTTGGCACGCTCCAGTGCCTTCTCGGTCTTGCCGAGGCTGTCGTTGACGCGGGTTGCGCTGCCGATCGCTTCGTCCGAGCCGTGCGCAACCTCGGCGGCGTGCCGGGCGATGCCGCCGGTGACGCTGCTCTGCTGTGCGACCGCGTCCGAGATCGCTTCCGAATCCGACTTGATCTCGCCGATGGTCGCGCCGATCGAGGCGGCACGGACGCCGCAGGCTTCGGCGCTGGCCGAGAGTTCGGCGATCTGGGCGGCGATCTCCTGCGTCGCCGAAGCGGTCTGTGTCGCCAGCGACTTCACCTCGGCCGCGACCACGGCGAAACCCCGGCCGGACTCGCCGGCGCGGGCCGCCTCGATGGTGGCGTTGAGGGCGAGGAGATTGGTCTGTGCGGCAATGTCGGCGATCATGCCGACCACGGTGCCGATGCTGCTGGTGACGTGGCGCAGCCGGGCGATCGCCTCGTCCATCGCCTCGGCATCGGCGACGGCACGGTTGGCGATCTCAAGGCTCTGGCGGGCGCGCTGGCCGATCTCGGCGATGTTCGCCGACATTTCCTCGGTCGCAGCCGCAGTCTGCATCGCCTTCTCGCGGACGAGTAGCGAGGTCTGGGCGACCGAGCCGACCTGGTCCTTGATGAAGCTGCTGGCCGCCGAGGTCTCGCCGGCGGTTTCGACGAAGAGATCGACCGCCTTGCTGATCGCGCCGTCGAGTTGGCCGATGCGCGAGGTCAGCGTCGCGGCGACCTCGTCGAGCGCGACGCCGCGACGGCGGGCTTCCGTCGCCTCGAATTCGCGGTCGAGCGACATGGCGGTGTTGACGTCATAGGTCAGCACCCGCTCGATGATGAAGAGATCGTGCGGGATGTCGCGCCGCGAGAAGACGAGGCGCGTGCGGCTGTCCTCCAGGATCATTCGGAACAGGGTGAAGGCGATCGAGGCGCGGGCGCGGGCGCCGACCTGACCGTGCCGTTCGAGCAAGGTGAGCCGTTCGAGCGAGTCGCAGTAACTCTGGTCGAAATCGCCTTCGAACAGCAGGCGGAAATGGGCGGCTTCTGCGGCGAAAAGCTCGACTGCAACCGGCTCGACCGCCGGTTTCAGCATCGGGTGGATCGAGAATGCACGGTCGAAATCCTGGGCGACCAGCTCGACGATGACTCGATCGACGAGGGCGCGATAGCGGCGCAGGCGCCGGCGCTGGCGTTCGTCGAAGCCGATCGCCGTCAGGCGGCGCTGGACGTGTTCGAGGATCGTGGCCAACCGCGCCATCCGTGAGCGCGACGATCGGAGATCGTCATTTCAGCCGACGAGGTTGCATGGGCGTAGTTAAGATTCGGCAAAGGGGTCGGGTGCGCTGGTTGTGCGCTGCGAGGCTCTCCTCCGGCGCCGCTCGCCAAAACCATGCAAAAACATCGCCAAACAGGGCCGCTTTCGGAATGGCTGCCCGCTTGACCGCGGAAAATCCCGGGTCCACACTGCTTTTTGAAGTTGTTCCAAGGAAATTCTCCGCTGGCTCCGTGACGGGCTGGCGCATGGATCGTGCTGCCTTCGAGATGTCGTCGGCCGTACAGAAAACAGGCTTTCGGAGGAGTGCCCCATGGCCAATCTGTCCATGACGGTGAACGGCAAGTCCGTCACCGCGAATGTCGATCCGCGCACCCTCCTGGTGCAGTTCCTCAGAGAAAATCTCCGGCTGACCGGAACGCATGTCGGCTGCGACACCAGCCAATGCGGCGCCTGCGTCGTGCATCTCGACGGCAAGGCGGTGAAATCCTGCACCACGCTGGCGCTGGCCTGCGAAGGCGCTTCGGTGACGACGATCGAGGGGCTGGCCAATGGCGGGGCGCTGCATCCGATGCAGGAGGCGTTCCGCGAGCATCACGGCCTGCAATGCGGCTTCTGCACGCCGGGGATGATCATGTCGGCGGTCGATATCGTGAACCGGCGCGGCAACCACCTCGACGAGAAGACGATCCGCGAGGACCTCGAAGGCAATATCTGCCGCTGCACCGGCTACCACAACATCGTCAAGGCGATCGCAGCCGGCGCCGAGGCGATGGGCGCGGGTGCCAAGCCGGCCCGGCAGGCCGCCGAATAGCGCGTTCCCGAGGCTGCGCGGCTGATGCCGGCGCTGCCCTTTTTTCCGATGTGATCCCCGAAACATGCTGATAGCGCCCGCCAAGAGGCGCCACGCCAGGAGGAATCCATGTCCGCCACCGGAATCGGCGCTCCCGTCCGCCGCAAGGAAGACCATCGCTTCATCACCGGCCAGGGCCGTTATACCGACGACATCAACCGGCCGGGCCAGGCCCATGCCTATTTCCTGCGCTCGCCGCATGCCCATGCCACGCTGAAGAAAATCGATACGAAAGCCGCCGCGGCGATGCCGGGCGTGCTGGGGATCTTCACCGGCGACGACCTCGCTGCCGACAAGGTCGGCGGGCTGATCTGCGGCTGGATGATCCACAACAAGGACGGCTCGCCGATGAGGGCCGGTCCGCACCCGGCGCTGGCGCAGGGCAAGGTCCGCTATGTCGGCGACCATGTCGCGGTGGTGGTGGCCGAGACGCTGGCGCAGGCGCGCGACGCGGCCGAGGCGATCGCCGTCGATTACGGCGTGCTGCCGGCAGTGGTCGACACGGCGGGCGCTGCGAAATCGAAGACGCAGATCCATGCCGAGGCGCCGGACAATACGGTGTTCAACTGGCATCTCGGCGACAAGGCTGCGACCGATGCGGCCTTCAAGGCGGCCAAGCACGTCACCAAGCTCGACATCGTCAACAACCGGCTGGTGCCGAATCCGATGGAGCCGCGCGCCGCGGTCGGCGATTACGATCAGGGCGAGGGCGCCTTCACGCTCTACACCACCAGCCAGAACCCGCACGTGGCGCGCCTCGTGCTCTCGGCCTTCATCGGCATCGCGCCGGAGAACAAGCTGCGCGTGATCGCCCCCGATGTCGGCGGCGGCTTCGGCTCGAAGATCTTCATCTATGCCGAGGAGACGGTCTGCGTCTGGGTGGCGAAGAAGGTCGGCCGTCCCGTGAAATGGACCTCGGACCGCACCGAGGCCTTCCTCTCCGATGCGCATGGCCGCGACCACGTCACCCATGCCGAGCTCGCCATGGACGGCGAGGGCAAGATGCTGGCGATGCGGGTGCATACCACCGCCAACCTTGGCGCCTATCTCTCGACCTTCTCGTCGTCGGTGCCGACCTATCTGTATGCGCCGCTGCTCTCGGGCCAGTACGACATCCCGGCGATCTATTGCGAGGTCGATGCGGTCTACACCAACACGGCTCCCGTCGATGCCTATCGCGGTGCGGGGCGTCCGGAAGCGACCTTCGTGGTCGAGCGGCTGGTCGAGGTCGCGGCGCGCGAGCTCGGCAAGGACCCCGCCAAGTTCCGCACGCAGAACTTCGTCAGGAAGTTCCCGCACCAGACGCCGGTCATCATGATGTACGACACCGGCAATTACAGCGCCTCGCTGAAGAAGGCGCTGGAGACGATTGATTACAAAGGCTTTCCGAAGCGCCGCCGTGACTCAGGCCGTGCCGGCAAGCTGCGCGGCATCGGCTTCTCCGCCTATATCGAGGCCTGCGGCATCGCCCCGTCCGCTGCGGTCGGCTCGCTCGGCGCCGGCGTCGGCCTGTGGGAATCGGCCGAGGTGCGGGTCAATCCGATCGGCACGATCGAGGTGCTGACCGGCTCGCACAGCCATGGCCAGGGCCATGAGACCACCTTCGCCCAGCTCGTCTCCGACCGGCTCGGCGTGCCGCTGGAGAACGTCTCGATCGTCCATGGCGACACCGACAAGGTGCAGATGGGCATGGGCACCTATGGCTCGCGCTCGGGCGCGGTCGGCATGTCTGCGATCTTCAAGGCGATCGACAAGGTGATCGCCAAGGGCAAGAAGGTCGCGGCCTATGTGCTGGAGGCCGACGAGGCCGATATCGACTTCAAGGACGGCAACTTCACAGTGAAGGGTACCGACCGGAAGCTCGATTTCGGCTCCTGCGCGCTGCAGGCCTATGTCGCCCACAAGTTCAATGGCCAGGATCTGGAGCCGGGGCTGAAGGAGGGGGCGTTCTACGACCCGACCAACTTCACCTTCCCGGCCGGCGTTCATGTCTGCGAGCTCGAGATCGATCCGGACACCGGCGTGACCCGGATCGAGCGCTGGGCCGCGGTCGACGATTTCGGCAACGTCATCAATCCGATGATCGTCGAGGGCCAGGTCCATGGCGGCATCGCCCAGGGCGTCGGCCAGGCGCTGCTGGAAGGCGCCCGCTACAATGCCGACGGCCAGCTCGTGACCGCGAGCTTCATGGACTACTGCATGCCGCGCGCCGACGATTTGCCGTCCTTCGAGGTCGGCATGACGGTGACGCCGTGCCCGTCGAACCCGCTCGGGATCAAGGGCTGCGGCGAGGCCGGCGCCATCGCCGCGCCCCCCGCGGTCATCAACGCCATCACCGACGCGCTCGGCCATGAGGACATCGCCATGCCGGCGACGCCGCAGGCCGTCTGGCGCGCCGCGCAGAAAACGCTCAGCCGCATGGCTGCCGAGTGATCTGAAAGGACGAGACGATGTACGCCTTCACCTATCACCGCCCGGCGACCGCGCGTCAGGCCGCCAGCCTCCTCGCCAAGAAGGAGGACGCCAAGCTGCTCGCCGGCGGCCACACCTTGCTGCCGACGATGAAGCAGCGCCTGGCTTCGCCCGGCGCGCTGGTCGACCTCTCCTCATGCGCCGACCTCAAGGGCATCGCCCGCAAGGGCCGCAATCTCGTGATCGGCGCGATGACGACCCATGCCGAAGTCGCGTCCTCGCCCGATGTGCAGGAGGCGATCCCGGCGCTGGCCTATCTCGCCAGCCATATCGGCGATCCGCATGTGCGCCATCGCGGTACGATCGGCGGCTCGGTGGCCAATAACGACCCGGCGGCAGACTATCCGGCGGCGCTGCTGGCGCTCGGCGCGACGGTGGTGACCAACAAGCGCAAGCTGCCGGCGGAGGAGTTCTTCAGCGGCCTCTACGAGACGGCGCTCGACGAGGGCGAGATCATCGTCAAGGTCTCGTTCCCGGTCGCCTCCAAGGCGGGCTACGCCAAGTTCCGCAACCCGGCCTCGCGCTATGCGCTGGTCGGCGTCTTCGTCGCCAAGCGCGGCGGCGAGATCGCCGTCGCGGTGACCGGGGCGGGCGAGGGCGGCGTCTTCCGCTGGCCGGAGGCGGAGGCGGCGCTGAAGGCGCGCTTCGCGGGCAAATCGCTGGATGGTCTCAAGCACACCGCCAAGGGCATCAATGGCGATATCCACGCCGATGCCGAATACCGCGCCCATCTGATCGGCGTGATGGCCGGGCAGGCCGTGGCGCAGGCGACGGGGAAGGCTTGAGGGCAGCAGCGCGTCATGCTCGGGCTTGACCCGAGCATCTCAGGTCCGAGAGGGCGCCAGCCGGCGCCTTCTCGTCACGAGCTTCCCGGGTCTGCGCTTCGCTTCGCCCGGGAATGAGGCAAGAAGCGTCAATAAAAGAACCGCTCCTCGGCGATCTTGCCATCCTTCACGGTGTAGAGCCCGATTTCGTGCATCTTGCGGCGCTCGCCGCTCTCCTTGACGGTGACGTCGAAGTAGAAGTGCACGGCGAACTGGTCACCGTTGAGATAGGGGCCTGCGGTGGTGAATTCGTGGACCTCGTGATTGTTGGTCCACCATTCGCCCTTGCCCTTCACTGCCTGCTTGCCGTGACACTGCGCCATCGGCCCCGGCATGTTCTCGTAGCTGGCGATGTCTTCGGCGTTGTAGGCGCGTGCGGCGTCCTCGTGCTTGCCTTCCTTGAGCAGGGCGACGAAATCCGCGGCGAGTTCGGCTGTGCTGGTCATGGCTTGTCCTCCGCCCGCAATCTGGCGGAGCCTGCGACCAGAACCCGGCAGCAGGGTGACGTCTGTTCTAGCCGCTCAGTGCAGATCGCGCGTGTAGACGAATTTCGGCATGCTCCAGTTGAAGCGCAGCGCCAGCAGGCGCAGCATCAGCCCGACGGTCATGGCGAGCACCGTGACAAAGTCATGCGGCAGCTCGACACCGAGCCCGGCGACGTAGACGAGCCCTGTCACCACCGAGACCGTCGCGTAGAGCTCGCTGCGGAAGAGCAGGGGAATGTCGGCGCAGAGCATGTCGCGCAGCACGCCGCCGACGCAGCCGGTGATCAGCCCGGCCGCGATCACGATGATGAAGGGCTGCTGCATCTCCAGCGCGACATTGCAGCCGATCACGGTGAACAGCACGAGGCCGATCGCATCGAGCAGCAGGAAGATCTTGCGCAGCCTGTGCATGAAGCGGGCGAGGCCGATGGTGACGAGCGCCGCGCCGGCGGTGATCAGCAGGTAATGCGGATGCTTGACCCAGCTCAGCGGATAATGGCCGAGCAGCATGTCGCGCACCGAGCCGCCGCCGAGCGCCGTGATGCAGCCGAGCATGCAGACGCCGACCCAGTCCATGCTCCGGCGGCCGGCCGCCAATGCAGCCGACATGGCTTCGACGACGATCGCGACGATGTACAATACCGTGAGCACGCCGAAATCTCCGCTCGCTATCGCTTCGGCCTGTTAGGGACTAAGGAAAGCAACAGGTCAAACCGGCCTTGTGGGGCTGGCGCCGCTGCGACATCTGCCAAGACCGGGACCGCATGACCACTGCCTCACTGCCGACCTCCATCGACGCCACGCTGTCCCTGCTGCAATCAGAGGGCTATGTCTCCGACCGGGCGCTGGCGACCGTGCTCTTCCTGGCGCTCAGGATGAAGCGGCCACTGCTGCTCGAAGGCGAGGCGGGCACCGGCAAGACCGAGATCGCCAAGGTGCTGTCCGCCGCGCTCGGGCGCCGGCTGATCCGCCTGCAATGCTATGAGGGGCTCGACCTCGCCTCCGCCGTCTACGAGTGGAACTATGCCGGCCAGATGATGGCGATCCGCCTCGCCGAGGCCGGCGGCGTCGCGGGGGATCGCGCGCAGCTGGAGAGCGACCTGTTCTCCGAGCGCTATCTGGTCAAGCGCCCGCTGCTGCAGGCGCTGGAGCCGCAGGAGGGCGGCGCACCGATCCTGCTGATCGACGAACTCGACCGCACAGATGAGGCCTTCGAGGCCTTCCTGCTCGAAGTGCTGGCCGATGCGCAGGTGACGATCCCCGAACTCGGCACGATCAAGGCCGCCGAGCCGCCGATCGTGATCCTGACCTCGAACCGCACCCGCGAGATCCATGACGCACTGAAGCGCCGCTGCCTCTATCACTGGGTCGGCTATCCCGACGCCGCCCGCGAGCTCGCCATCCTGAAGGCGAAGACGCCCGCTGCGCCGGCCAAGCTGGCCAAGCAGGTCGTCTCCTTCGTGCAGGCGATCCGCAAGGAGGAATTGTTCAAGGCGCCGGGCGTCGCCGAGACTCTGGACTGGGCGAGCGCGCTGGTCGAGCTCGACGCGGTCGCGCTCGACCCGGGAATAGTCTCCGACACGCTGGGCGCGCTGCTGAAGTACCAGGACGATATCCAGGCGATGCAGGGCTCGAAGGTCGGCGAATTGCTCGACCAGGCCAAGCAGGCGGCGCGGGGGTGAGCTTTCGCCGTCATTCTCGGGCGAAGCGAAGCGCAGTCCCGAGAATCTCAGGACAAGAAGACACTGGTTTCCGAGATGGTCGGCTCAAGGCCGACCATGACGCTCAGCGGGAGGCATCATGAACGACGACATCAAGGCGATCGAGGCCGCGACCTGGACCTATCTCGACGGGCTCTACGAGGGCAATGTCGACAAGCTCGCCGCGGTCTTCCATTCCACCAGCGCGCTGACGCAATCGCTCGACGGCGAGCTCAAGGTCGTGCCGCGCGAGCAGTGGTTCGAGGCGGTACGGGGCCGCAAGTCGCCGAAGGAGACCGGGCTGGAGCGCGGCGACCACATCCTCGCGATCGACCTGGTCGGGCCATCCATGGCGCTGGTCAAGGTCAAGTGCCAGATGCCGCCGCGCTATTTCACCGATCTGCTCTCGTTCCTGAAAGTCGACGGCAAATGGGTCGTGGCCCAGAAGGTGTTCATGACCGAGACGGTGGCGTGACCTTGGTCACGCCCAGGATGAAGGGTGCGGGGAACCCCTCTCCCGGATGGGAGAGGGGCAGGGGTGAGGGCCCGCCGCTGGTTGTTGGGGCAAGGCGGCTGCCGCTGTACCTTCTGCGGCAAGGGCAGGCCCTCATCCGGCGCTCCGCGCCACCTTCTCCCATCCGGGAGAAGGAAGGGGGCGTCGCGAACTTCATCGGCGGCGCAAGACGTGGATGCTCGCCACAAGGGCAAGCATGACGGAAGAGGCATGACCGGCAAGCTCCCCGAGAACATCGCCTACTTCGCCCGTGCTTTGCGCGGTGCTGGCCTGCGCGTCGGGCCGGGCGCCGTGGTCGAGGCGGTCGAGGCGCTGGCCGATGGTGCGCTTGGGCAGCGCGACGACGTCTATTGGGCGCTGCATGCGATCTTCGTGAAAAAGCACGAGGACACGGCGGTCTACGACCAGGCCTTCCGGCTGTTCTGGCGCCGGCGCGGGCTGATCGAGAAGCTGATGGCGCAGATGTCGCCGGTGACGCCGCGGGTCGACAGCGCGCCGCAGAAGCCGGAAGCGGGGGCGCTACGCGTTGCCGAGGCCTTCACGCCGCCGCCACGCGAGGAGGAGCCGCCAGTCGAGCTAACCGAGCTTTCGGCGAGACTCACCGTCTCCGAGCGCGAGACGCTGAAATCGCGCGATTTCGCCCAGATGAGCGCGGCGGAGATCGCCAAAGCGCGCCAGCTGATCGCAGAACTCAGGCTACCGAACGACGCCGTACCGACGCGGCGCTTTCAGGCAGCCCATGTCGGGGCGCGGATCGATCCGCGCCGCACTTTCCGCCGCTCGCTCAGGGGTGGCGGCGCCTCGATCGATCTGGCCTTCCGCGAGCGGGCCGAAGTCCATCCGCCTGTCGTCGCGCTCGTCGACATCTCCGGCTCGATGGCGGAGTATTCGCGCATCTTCCTGCATTTCCTGCACGCGATCACCGAGCAGCGGCGGCGCGTGCATTCCTTCGTCTTCGGCACGCGCCTGACCAATGTCACGCGCATGCTCCGCGCCCGCGATCCCGACGAGGCGCTGGCGCTCGCCGGTAAGGCGGCGCCGGACTGGGAGGGCGGCACGCGCATCGCCTCGGCACTGCACGCCTTCAACCGGGTCTGGTCGCGCCGGGTGCTGGCGGGCGGGGCGGTGGTGCTGCTCTTCACCGACGGGCTGGAGCGGCATCTCGGTCCCGATCTCTCCTTCGAGATGGACCGCCTGCATCGCTCCTGCCGGCAATTGACCTGGCTCAACCCGCTCCTGCGCTACGACGCCTTCGAGGCGCGGGCCAGCGGCATCCGGACGATGCTGCCGCATGTCGACCAGTTCCGGCCGATCCACAATCTCGCGGCGATGGCCGATCTCTGTGCCGCGCTGTCATCCGACGCACGGCAGATCACCGATCCGCGCCAGTGGTTGAAGAAGGCGGGATAGCGGCCGAAGCTTCGGTCGGGTCGACGCATCCCTTGTCGAAGCGACCATGCTCGAGGAAGTGCAGCGCCTGCCGGACAGCCTCGCGATTGCGCATGATCAGCGGGTGAGTGGCGTGCAGGGTGAGGTGATCGCTCATGCCAGCGACCTGCGTGCGCGCCACTGAGACGCGGCCGTCATTTGGGCGCGGAAGGAGCAGCGACGACAGCGGATAGAGCGAACGATCGCCGGCGATGACGCCAAGCGGGTAGTCGACCTCGCCGAGCAACTGCCGCAGGCCATCCTGTCTCGTCGTCGTCAGCTCCGCGCCGGCTGGGCCGAAGAAGGCGCGGTAGAGTGGATTGCGGTGCAAGAGGTCGGCGATCTCGCTGCCTTCGTTCGGCGGCGCCAGCATCACGACATGGCCGAGCACCTGCGGGCGGTGTTGCGCGATATAGGCGCGTGCGACCAGCCCGCCCATCGAGTGGGTGACGAAATGGAGTCTGCCTTCCAGGCCATCTGCGAAGCGGGCGATCGGTTGATACAGCCCCGCTGCGATCTGCTGCAGATCGGCCCGGCGGGCAGGATAGTCGAGGTTCAGCGTCGCATAGCCAGCCGAACGGAGACCATGTTCGAGGCCGGCGAGCGAGCGCGCGTGTCGCGCGATGCCATGCAGGAGAACGACACCATCCATGACCCGTGAGATAGCGAAGCCCGCCGCTCCGGTCGAGAAATCATACGCTCTGCCATGCTCCGGATGCTCACAATGTGCGGCAGCCATGCTTAAGTAGGCAGGGCTTTTGGACGACGCCTGCATATGATGCTCGCCGCCCGCATCAGGAACTGGCCATCATGATCAGCACCGATACCGACATCCTCGCCGCCGCCGAGGCCTGGGCCAAGGCCGGGCGCGGCGTTGCGCTTGCCACCGTGGTCGAGACCTGGGGCTCGGCCCCGCGCCCGGTCGGCTCGCATCTCGTCATCGACGGGCAGGGCAATTTTCTCGGCTCTGTCTCGGGCGGCTGCGTCGAGGGCGCGGTGGTCGCCGAGGCTGGCGATGTGATCGCCGACGGCAAGCCGCGCACGCTGGAGTTCGGCGTCGCCGACGAGACGGCCTGGCAGGTCGGCCTGTCCTGCGGTGGCCGGATCAAGGTCTATGTCGAGCCGGTCAAAGCTTAAGGGAGCCTATCGATGCCCTCCTGGGAAACGCTCCTCGCCTTCGCGACGGTGACGCTGGTCATCGCCTATTTCCCCGGCCCGGCGCTGCTCTATACGGCGGCGCAGACCATCGCCCATGGCCGCAAGGCCGGGCTGATGGCGATGCTCGGCATCCATCTCGGCTGCTATGTCCATGTCGTCGCCGCGGCCTTCGGCCTGTCGGCGGTGTTCAAGCACGTGCCTGAGCTCTACGTCGCGGTGAAGATCGTCGGCGCGCTCTATCTGGTCTGGCTCGGCATCGGCATGATCCGCTCCAAGCTCGGCGGAGAGGTCCAGGCCGTGGCGCCCGCCAAGACCGTTCGGCGCGCGCTGATCGATTCCTTCATCGTCGAGGTGTTGAACCCGAAAGTCGCGCTGTTCTTCATCGCGCTACTGCCGCAGTTCGTTGATCCCGCGGCGGCGCTGCCGGTCTGGGCGCAGTTCCTGATCCTCGGCACCATCGTCAATTTCGCCTTCTCCTCGGCCGATTTGATCACCGTCCTCGCAGCCAGCCTGGTGATGAAGACGATGAAGGCGAGCCGGGCCGGCTTCGCTTTCGGGCGCTGGCTCGGCGGCTCACTGATGATCGGGCTCGGCCTCAAGCTCGCCACCGACAAGGGCTGACTCGTGGATCTTCAGCTTCTTTCCGCACTCAACATCGAGCGCGCCGCCCGGCGCGCGACCGTGCTGGTAACCGATCTCGGGTTAGGGGAGCAGCGCCTGGTCAAGGAGGTCGACCTTGCCGGCGATCCGTTGGCTGAGGCACTCGACAAGCAGTTGCGCAGCGGCAAGAGCGGCAATGTCGAGGTCGACGGCAAGGCCTATTTCCTGACCGTGCAGGCGCCGCCGCCGCGCATCGTCGTCACCGGCGCGGTCCATATCTCGCAGGCGCTGGCGCCGATGGCCAAGCTCCTCGATCTCGATATCGTGGTCATCGACCCGCGCACCGCCTTCGCCACGCAGGAGCGCTTCCCGGAGGTGACCCTGCTGGCGGAGTGGCCGGAAGAAGCGCTGCAGAAGGTGCCGTTCGATGGCTACACCGCCTTCGTCGCGCTGACGCATGATCCGAAGATCGACGATCCCGCCTTGCAGGCGGCGCTGCGCTCGACCTGCTTCTATGTCGGCGCACTCGGCAGCCGGAAGACGCATGGCAAGCGGCTGGAGCGGCTTGCCGCGGCCGGCTTCGGCGAGGCCGATGTGCAGCGCATTCATGCTCCGATCGGGCTCGACATCGGCGCGGTTTCCCCGGCCGAGATCGCGCTCGCCATCCTCGGAGAGATCGTGCAGGCCCTGCGAGGCCCGCGCCGCAAGCCTGTTTGAGAGACTATGCCTGATGAAGTTCGGTCCCATTCCCATCGCTGAAGCCGCCGGTGCGGTTGCGGCCCATACGGTCCGCGCCGGAGAGGCGATCGTGCGCAAGGGCGCGACGATCGGCGAGGACGACGTGCGCAAGCTCGCCGCCGCCGGCCTGAGCGAGATCGTCGCGGTGCAGCTCGAGCCCGGTGACATCGATGAGAACGCCGCCGCCGAGCAATTGGCGCGGGCGCTTGCCGGCCGGGCGGTGGTGACCGAGGCGCCGTTCACCGGCCGGGTCAACCTGTTCGCCGCGGCGCCGGGCATCCTGCAGATCGATACGGGCGTGATCGATGCGCTGAACGCCGTCGACGAGGCGATCACGGTCGCGACCCTGCCGGCGCTGAAGCCGGTCGTCGCGGGCGAGATGGTCGGCACGGTCAAGATCATCCCCTATGCCGTGCCGGAGAAGCGCATCGCCGAGGCGCTCGAACGGCTCGGCGCCGACAAGCCGATCGCGATCGCCGAATACAGGCTGAAATCGGTGGCAGTGGTCTCAACGCTGCTGCCCGGCCTGAAGACCAGCGTGGTCGACAAGACCTTGCGCACCATGGCCGAGCGGCTAGAGCCGGCCAGCGCCGCGATCGAGCGCGATGCCCGGGTCGCGCATGAAAGCCCGCCATTGGCGAAGGCGATCCGCGAGGCGGTTGCCGGGCCGGCCGAGCTCGTCGTCGTCTTCGGTGCCTCCGCCATCACCGACCGGCGCGATGTGGTGCCGAAAGCGCTGGTCGAAGCCGGTGGGACGGTCGAGCATCTCGGCATGCCGGTCGATCCCGGCAATCTGCTGATGCTGGGTACGCTCGACGGCAAGCCGGTGATCGGCGCGCCGGGCTGTGCCCGCTCGCCGAAGGAGAACGGTTTCGATTGGGTGCTGCAGCGCAGCCTCGCCGGCGTGCCGGTGACGCGCGCCGAGATCCAGAAGATGGGTGTCGGCGGGCTGCTGATGGAGATCGTCTCGCGGCCGCAGCCGCGTGCGCCGGGCCATGGCGAGGCCGCGCCCGTGGCCGGGATCGTGCTGGCAGCCGGTCGCTCGACCCGGATGGGTGCCGGCAACAAGCTGCTGCAGGAGGTGCGCGGCAAGCCGCTGGTGCGCCACGCCGTCGAGGCGCAGATCGCCTCGCGCGCCGCGCCGGTCATCGTCGTCACCGGTCATCAGCAGGACGAGGTCCGCGCCGCGCTCGCGGGGCTCGACGTGACCATCGTGCATAATCCGGCCTTCACTGAGGGGCTCGCCGGCTCGCTCAGGGCTGGGCTCGCGGCGCTGCCGAGGGAGGTGCCCGGTGTGGTCGTCTCGCTCGGCGACATGCCGAACGTCACCGCCGGCGTGATCGACCGGCTGGCGCAGGCCTTCGCCGACCGGCCGGATGCGCTCGCGGTCGCGCCGACCCTGCTCGGCCAGCGCGGCAATCCGGTGCTGCTGGCGCGAAAACTCTTTCCGGAGGTCGCCAAGCTTGATGGCGATCAGGGCGCGCGCCGTCTGCTCGACGCGGCAGGCGACGCGGTCGAGGAGATCGCGCTCGACGATCCCGCCATCGCCCTCGACATCGATACGCCGGAGGCGCTGCGGGCGTTGACGGGGCAGGGGCCGCGCTGAGGGCTCACCGCTTCCAGAGCAGTCCGAGCGTGACATAGGCGCCGGCCTTCTCGTCGCGCGTCTTCTGGACGCCGCCGGCCAGGCGCCAGTCGAGGCCGAACAGGTGCAGGCCGGTGAGATGCAGGCCGAGCCGCAGCTTGTGATAATCGCGCTCGCGATAGCCTTCGATCTCGGGGCCCAGATAGAGTTCGTGGATCAGTCGCCAGCCTCCGGCGAGACGCCCCCAATAGCGACCACGATCGGAAGGGATCGCGTAGGCATTGGCCTGCAGCAGCCAGTTCTCGGCCAGTTTCGACCAGAGATCGGCCTGCAGGCGCAGCATGCCGCGCTGTTCGAAGCTGCGTTCGCTGCGGTTCTCGCTATGGCGGGCTTCGATCTCGGGGCCGGCCGAGAGCGACAGGAAGGTATCGTCGATCCGCCATTCATAGCCGAGCAGCGCGTTGAACTCGGTCTTGTAGAGGCGCCCCTGCGTCGGCTTGCGCTGGGCCGGCTCGACGCTCTCGCCCCATTTCAGGCCGAGGCGGAAGCCGCTGGCATCGAGCCCGCCGCTGTTGCCGAACGCCCATTTCAGTCCCACCGAGCCATAGGTCTTGCTGGCATCGGCTTCGAGCGAGCCGAAAATCGCCAGCGAGAGCGGGCTGCGCTCCATGAGGGCAGGGTCGGCCCTGGCGAGCGCTGGCGCGAGCGCTATCGCCGCGCCGATGGCGCGCGCGAGCATGCCCGAACGCTTCGCGACCCCCCACGCCACGCCAACGCCCCTTCCGTCCCGTTGGACGGCTCCCCACATGTCATGAGTGTGGCAGTTGGAGAAATTCCCGCAAGTGTTTGTTAACCATCGCGGCGCAGCCTGAAGGCAGCCGGCTCATCGTCTTCCTGGATCAAGGAGCGTATCGGTCATGGTCTCGCAGGATTTCCTCCGCCAACTGGCTGGTTACGGGCTGACGACCGCCAGGATCCTCTACCGCATGCCCGACCATCCCGACTTCCTGCAGGCTTACGTCTGGCAGGAATACGACCTCGCCCCGCGCTTTCCGGAGCTGCACAAATTCCTCGATTTCTGGCGGCGCGAGCTCGACGGACCGCTGCATTCGATCACCGTGGCGCATTCGCACCTCATCCGCCCGGCCGAGATCGTCAATGTGAACGGCGTGCTGACCTTGCACTGACGGGCATGCAGCCGGTGGGGTTGTTGGTCCGCTGCGGGGCATGCTAGGCCGCAGGCCCTGCTCATCGCCTGGCGAGCCTGCTTGTCCTCCCCCTTGCGCACCTCCGGACTGCTGATCGCGCTCGCCCATCTGCCGGGCCCGCGCGTCGCCGTCCGCGACATCGTCGCGGCGCTGCGTGACCGGGCCTATGCGCTGCTCGTCGTGCTGCTCGGCTTGCCGAACTGCCTGCCGATGCCGCCGCCGATTCCGTTGGTCTGCGGCCTCGTCCTCGCCTTCGTCGCTGCGCAGATGCTGATGGCCCGGGCGACGCCCTGGCTGCCGCACAGGCTGCTCGACCGCAGCATCGCCCAGGCGGACCTTGCCCGCGCCGTCGAACGTGCCTTGCCACCGCTGATCCGGCTCGAGCGCTTCTCGAAGCCGCGGCTGACCATGCTGGGCGGTCCCTATGCGCTGCCGGTTCTCGGCGCAGTGCTGCTGTTCCTGGCACTCGGGCTGATCGTGGCCGCGCCCTTCATCGGCCAGATCCCGCTTGGGCTCGCGGTCTGTCTGGTCGGGCTCGGCCTGGTCGAGCGCGACGGCGTGCTGATCATTGCCGGGGCCGTGGTCGGCGCCGTCGGCCTCGTTTTGTCGGCCGGGTTCGCCTATGCGCTGGTGAGTTGGCTGGCGAGCTTCTTCTGAGTTCTGCCGATCAGGCGGCGAGCGCCTGCTCGAACGGCCGGTCGAGTGTCAGCAGGCGGTCGATCTCCTCGGACGGCACGCCCTTGGAGAACAGGAAGCCCTGCAGTTCGTGACAGCCGATAGCCTGCAGGAAACGGTGCTGCTCGGCCGTTTCGACACCCTCGGCGCAGACGCGCAGGCCAAGAGCCCGGCCGAGATGCACGACCGAATGGACGAGGATCGCCGATTCACCGGTCGCTTCCATGTATTCGAGGAAGGAGCGGTCGATCTTGATCTTGTCGAAGGCGAAGCGACGCAGATAGATCAGGCTCGAATAGCCGGTGCCGAAATCGTCGAGCGCCAGGCTGACGCCATGGGCGCGCAGGTCCATCATCGCGGCCTCGGCCGCATCGGCATCCTCGACCACGACGCCCTCGGTCAATTCCAGCTCGAGCCGCTCGGGGTCGAAGCCGGTCTCGTCGAGGACGCGGATCACGCTCGCGACGAAATCCTTGTGGCGGAACTGGATCGGCGAGACGTTGACCGCGAGCTTGATCCCCGGCCATTGCCGGGCCTGCTCGCAGGCGCGGCGCAGCACCCATTCGCTCAGCGGCACGATCAGGCCGCGCTCCTCGGCGATGCCGATGAACTCGGACGGAGGGATCATCCCGTGCTCGGGATGCGGCCAGCGCACCAGCGCCTCGACGCCGACGATGCTGGCGCCGTCGATCGAGACCTGCGGCTGGTAGTGCAGCAGCAGCTGGTCGCGGGCGATGGCGTTGCGCAGGTCCTCCTCGACCATGCGCTTGAGATGCAGCGCCCGGTTCATCTGCGGCTCGAAGAAGGAATAGCGGTTCCGGCCTTCGTTCTTGGCCTGGTAGAGCGCGGTGTCGGCCAGGCGCAGCAGCGTGCTGCGGTCGGCGCCATCGCGGGGCGCGTGGGCGATGCCGATCGAGCAGCCGATGCTGACGGCGACGCCGCCGATCTCGAAAGGCTCGGTCAGCGCGTCGAGGATGCGCTGACCGAGCGTGGCGCTGGCGTTGGGCGCTTCCATATGGGTCTGGATGATGCCGAACTCGTCGCCGCCAAGGCGAGCCACCGTGTCGCCTAGCCGCAGGGCGGTGGTCAGGCGCTTCGCGACCTGGCGGATCAGCTCGTCGCCGGCATTGTGGCCGTAGGTGTCGTTGACGGCTTTGAAGCGGTCGAGGTCGAGCAGCAGCACGGCGAGCCCGCTCTTGGTCCGGCCGAGCTGTGCGATCTCCTGGTCGAGCCGGAGGTCGAAGGTGCGGCGGTTGGGCAGGCCGGAGAGTTCGTCCTGGCCGGCGAGGCGATCGATTTGGCTCTCGCGCGCGGAGATCTGCTCGGCGGCACTCCGCAGGCGATGGAGGACATAGGCGAACAGGGCGACGAAGAGGGCGCTGACTGCTCCGAGCGCCCAGGCGAACTGGCTGATCATCGCATCGCCGGGGCGTTCCGGCGTCCAGCTCAGCCAGGCGCTCACCGTGCCGTCGGGCGAGGGGATGTCGCGCCGGTTCAGCGGATTGGCGGGGCGTTCGGTTGCGATTTCCAGCCGGGGCAGGCGATAGCGCAGCGCGAGCTCGTCGAGCTGGGTCTGCGTCACCTTGCGATAGCCGACGATCAAGGCGGCGGCCTCGGGAGACATCGAACGGGGCGCCGGCTCGCTCTTGCGCAGGTCGGCGGCCATGACGCCGATGGTGTCGGAACCGTTCTGGAGCAGCATGGCGGTGACCGGACCGTCGCCGAGGCCGCGCGGCTCCGCCGGCGCCGCGCCGCCGGGCAGGTCGGGCTTGAGGCGGGCGAGGGCGTCGTAACCGGCTTGCGTTGCGGTTTCGCCGCGCTCGATGCCGGCGAGGACGTGGCCGGAAGCGGTGACGAGATAGGTGCCGTCGAAATCGAGGAAGCGATTGCTGACCTGGGCAAAGGCCCATTGCAAGGTGACGCTGGGCAGGGAGCTGTTGAGCATCGGCTGCAACACGCCGGCGGCCTGCAGATTCTCGAAGCGCAGCCGGCGCAGATGCGCCTGCGTCGTCAATGCTGTCTCGACGCGGTCGCGCTGGCGGGTCGCTTCGAGCTGGTTGGTGTCGCTCACCATCGCCGACATCACGCCGAGTACCGCCGCCAGGACGAGCGCGAACGCGCCAGCCAGTGTCGCCAGCGTGCGTGTCAGCATGCGTGCCGATGATTCGGTGTTCGTCATCTTAACGTTAGTCGGCAAGACCCAGACCTGTAGCGGCACGCTGACAGCGGACCTTGGCAGGGGAATCTTGCCATCCGGTTTCCACAATCGTGGTGAAGTCGGCGGAGCTACCGATTTTCCGGTCGAAATCGCTGCGGCGGCGCTATTCGCCGGTCGGCTCGTAGGGCGGACGCGGGATCGCCATATGGGCGGCGCGCAGAGCCGCGGACCAGCGTTCGCGCAGATCATGGAAATAGGGCTCGCCGGCCTCGATGCGGCGGTTGAGCTCGGGCGCTGCGGCGTCGCGCCGGAGCACGATGATATCGATCGGCAGGCCGACCCCGAGATTGGAGCGCATGGTCGAATCCATCGAGATCAGCCCGACCTTGAGCGCGTCGTAAAGGTGCGACTTGAAGGTGACGGCGCGATCGAGGATAGGCTTGCCGTATTTGTGCTCGCCGATCTGCAGGAAGGGCGCGTCCATGCCGCATTCGATGAAGTTGCCGGCCGAATAGACCATGAAGAGCCGCATCGGCTGGCCGACGATCTGGCCGCCGAACAGCAGCGACATGTCGTATTTGAGACCGGCTTCGCGCAGCGCCTCGCCATCTGTCTCGCGCACGATGCGCACGGCGCGGCCGACGAGCTGCGCGGCGCGGAACATCGAGGGCGCGTTCTGCAGCGTCTCGACCTCGCCCGTCTCCGGATTGGGAATGCCTTCATGAAGCAGGCTGATGACCGACTGGGTGACGGACAGGTTGCCGGCGGTGGCGAGCGCCATCGTCCGCTCGCCCGGCCAGGAGAAGACGTGCAGCTTGCGGAAGGTCGAGATGTCGTCGAGCCCGGCATTGGTGCGGGTATCGGCGATCATCACGAGTCCGTCCTGGACGAGGATGCCGGCGCAATAGGTCACGATCGATCTCCAGGGCACGCCGGAAGGGCGCGCGTGGCTGGTATCAGGCGCTCATGACGGCGGCAACGCAGGAAGGCGGTTACTGTCCCTGGAAGCGGGGCTTGGCCGCCTGGGCGCTGACCTCGACCAGGAGGCTCTCGCCCTGGCCTCCGGTACGGGCGCCGCGAACCGGGGCCGCGTCGGCGAAATCGAGCCCGGCGGCGACGCGCACATGGGTGTCGATCGGGCAGAGCCCGTTGGCGGCGTCGAAGCCGATCCAGCCATAGTCCGGCAGCCAGGCCTCGGCCCAGGCATGGGCGCCATTGGCGTGGGGCAGGGTGTCCGAAGCGGCGACATAGCCGGAGACATAGCGTGCCGGCGCGCCGAGCAGGCGGGCGCAGGCCATGAAGACATGGGCGACGTCCTGCGGGATGCCTTCGCCGGCTTTCACGCAGGCTGCGGCGCCGATGCCGAGATGGTCGGCCGTCGGGATGCAGCGAATCTCGGCGTTGATCGTCTCCATGAGAGTGTGCAGCTTGGTGAGGTCGCTGCCGCCGCGGCCGGCGACGGTGCCGGCGAGCGCCCGCACCGCCTCGCTGCCTTGCGTCAGGAGGGTGTCGCGCATGAACACGTCCGGCGGCACCTTCTCGATCGCGCCGCGGACCGCGCCGGCGAGATCGACGGTCTCGACCAGGCCGTTGATCTCGATGGTGTAGCCTTCGATCGGCCCCTCGGCCGAGAAGTCGTGGGTGATGTTGCCAAACGGATCCTGTCCGGCATGCAGGCGCCCGTCGATATCGGGGGCGATCCGCCAGGAGACGACGTGCAGGCCCTCATGGTCGCGCGGCGTCAGCCGCAACACCTGCCGGAGCTGGCGCACCGGCTCGGCGTAGGAATACGCGATGCTGTGGGAGATCCGGATCCGCATAAGGCGAGAATTCCAAATTCGGGAGCGGAAGGGCGTCCTTACTGGAGGTACTGCTCGACGATCACGTTTCCGAGGCGGTTGTTCTCGGAAATGAAGTCTTCGATGAACTCGTGCAGCCCGCGCTGGAGCACCTGCTCGATCGGTGTGTTGTCGAAATTGGTCAGCGTCTTGCGGGCCTGGCGCTGGGCCGGGCCATGCCGGTTATAAGCATCGCCGATCTGGTCGAGGAAGCGCGAGATGTTCTCGTAGCAGCTCGCCAGCGAGCGCGGCATGCGCTTGTTGAGGATCAGAAGGTCGGCGATCAGCACCGGCTTCACAGCCTGGCGGTAGACCCAGTGATAGGCCGTCAGTGCCGAGACCTCGCGCAGCATCGTCGTCCATTGGAAGTAGTCGAGCGAACCGCCGGGCTGCTCGGTCTCGGGCAGCAGCACATGGTATTTCACGTCGAGGATGCGCGCGGTGTTGTCGGCCCGTTCGACATTCACGCCGAGCCGGGAGAACCAGTAGCCGTCGTCGCGCAGCATGGTCCGGTAGGCCGAGCCGTCGAAGGCGAGCGAGACGTTCTTCACCCAGTCGAGGAAGCGGGCGAACTCCTCGCGGTCCATGCGCTTGCGCTCGAAGCGCTGCAATTCGAGCCAGGCGCCGTTGAGCGCGTCCCACATCTCCGAGGTCAGGGCGGTGCGCACCGCGCGGGCATTGGAACGGGCCAGTGCCAGGCAATTGCGGATCGAGGCCGGGTTGTCCGGGTTGAAGCTGAGGAAGTCGCAGACATTGCGCTCGTTCGCCTCGCCATAGGCCTTGGCGAAGGTGTCCTCGCAGCCGGCGGTGGCGACCGCGCTTTGCCATTCGGTGCCGGCGCCGCCATAGGCGGAGGGCAGGTTGGTCAGGCGGGTGGTGGCGTCGAGAATGCGGGCGAGATACTCGGCCCGCTCAACATAGCGCGAGACCCAGTAGAGACTGTCGGCGGTACGGGAAAGCATGCTCAGGTCCGGGCTTCCGGGGTGAAGCGAACTACGGTGAAAGCAGGTTTCGTCATGCGTCGAGCACCCAGGTGTCCTTGGTGCCGCCGCCCTGGCTGGAATTGACCACGAGTGAGCCCTCCTTGAGCGCGACGCGCGTCAGGCCGCCCGGGACGCAGGAGATGCCGTTGGCGCCGGAGAGGACATAGGGACGCAGGTCGACATGGCGCGGCGCCACGCCCGAGGCGACGAAGGTCGGGCAGGTCGAGAGCGCCAGCGTCGGCTGGGCGATGAAGCCCTCGGGCTGGTCCTTCAGCTTCTGGCGGAAGGTCTCGAGCTGCGCCTTGCTGGCATGTGGGCCGACCAGCATGCCGTAGCCGCCGGAGCCGTTGACCTCCTTGACGACGAGCTTCTCGAGATTGTCGAGCACATAGGCATTGGCCTCGGGCTCGCGGCAGCGATAGGTCGGCACGTTCTTCAGGATCGGCTCCTCGCCGGTGAAGAACTTCACGATCTCCGGCATGTAGCTGTAGACCGCCTTGTCGTCGGCGACGCCGGTGCCGACCGCATTGGCGAGCGTGACGTTGCCGGCCTTGTAGGCGCCGATGATGCCGGGCACGCCGAGCACCGAGTCGCTGCGGAAAACCAGCGGGTCGATGAAGTCGTCGTCGATGCGCCGGTAGATCACGTCGACGCGCTTGGGACCCTGCGTCGTGCGCATGTAGACGATGTCGTCCTTGACCAGCAGGTCCGAGCCCTCGACCAGTTCGACGCCGAGCTTGTCGGCCAGGAAGGAGTGCTCGTAGAAGGCCGAATTGTACTGGCCGGGGGTCAAGAGGCAGATCGTCGGATCGGAGGAGGCCGAGCGCGGGGCGACCGAACGCAGGGTCGCGAGCAACTGGTCGGGATAATTGTCGACCGGCGCGACGCGATGGGTCGCGAACAGCTCCGGGAAGAGCCGCAGCATCACCTCGCGGTTCTCCATCATGTAGGAGACGCCAGACGGCGTGCGGGCGTTGTCTTCGAGCACGTAGAAGGTGTCGGCGTCGACGCGGACGATGTCGATGCCGGCGATGTGGCAGTAGATGCCGTGCGGCACCTGGAAATCGACCATCTGCAGCTGGTAGCAGGCGTTGCGATAGACCAGTTCCGGCGGGATGATGCCGGCCTTCAGGCACTCCTTCTTCCCGTAGACGTCGGCCAGGAACATGTTGAGCGCGGTGACGCGCTGGCGCAGGCCCTTCTCGAGCTTGGTCCATTCCGGCTTGGTCAGCACGCGCGGGATGATGTCGAAGGGGATCAGGCGCTCGGTCGATTCCTCGTCGCCATATACGGCAAAGGTGATGCCGATCCGGCGGAAGAACAGCTCGGCCTGCGAGCGGCGCAGCGCCAGCATCTCGGGCGGCGCCTCCTTCAACCAGCGATCCAGTTCACCATAGGCGGCCCGCAGACCACCTTCTCCCCCGGTCATCTCGTCGAATGCGACCATGCAGCCGTCTTCCCCTGTTTGGGGTAGCCTATGCGCATTCGCTCCAGTTGGGGAAGAGGTCTGTTGCCGACGCCTTGAGAGGTGTGTGCCGCTTTCTTGGGCAGGGCGACTCGCGGCCGTGGAGGCCAGAGCGCCGACGGTCGCGGTGACAGCATGGCGGCCTGTCCGAGGCGGGTCGTTTGCCTATGGCTTGCTCGCCGCGATCGACATGACGGGGCAATGTGTATCCGCCGTCGGCTTAGTTCGGCGCGATCCCGGCGCTGCGCAGGAGCGGCTGCCATTTCGCCATCTCGGCAGCGACGAAGGCATCCGTCGCTTCAGGGGTCGAGTTCCGTGCGACTGCGATGCCGAGTTCCTCGAAGCGTCGGATGAGGGCCGGATCGGCCAGAGCTTCGTTTGCGATCCTGTTCATCGCGGCGATAATCTCGGGCGCGGTTCCGGTGGGCGCGAGGATCGCGTTCCAGGTGTAAGCCTCGTAGCCCGGCAGGGTCTCGGCCACGGTCGGCAGGTCAGGCAAGGCGGGGAGCCGCTCTTTCGTGGTCACGGCGAGCGCGCGCAGGGAGCCGCTCCTGACCTGCGTGAGCGCGGTCGCGGCGCTGTCGATCACGAGGTCGAGCTGGCCGCCGATCAGGTCGGTGACGGCCGGTCCGGCGCCGCGATAGGGGACATGAACCAAGTTGATCTTCGCCAGCTTGGCGAGCAATTCGGCGGCGAGGTGCTGGGCCGAGCCGATGCCGGCTGAACCATAGGTCAGGCCTGCCGGCTTGGCCCGTGCCGCCGCCAGCAGATCGGTCAGCGAGTTGCCCGGGAAGTCCTTCCTGGCCAGTACGATCTGCGGGACGGTTCCCATCAGGGCCACGCCACGGAAGTCCTTGACCGGATCGAAGGTCAGATTGGCGTAGAGGACCGTGTTCACGGCATGCGCGACGGTTGCGATCAGGAAGGTGTGGCCATCCTTCGTCGCCGCGGCTCTGCTGGTGCCGACGACGGTGCCCGCGCCGGTGATGTTCTCGACGACGACCTGTTGAGGTAGGCGCTGCGACAAGGTCTCGGCGAGGATACGGGCTGCGACATCGGTCGGGCCACCGGCGGCATAGGGTACGATGAAGCGGATCGGCCTTGCGGGCCAGGGCGCGGCAGCCTGCTGGGCGAAGCTCTTTCCGATGGCGAGGGCGGCAAGGCCAGCCAGGAACAGGCGGCGGTTCATAGCGGCGTCTCCTCGATGAGTTCGGCCCGGCCGGAGAGCCAGCACCGCTCGTCTTCGCGCTCGACTGTGATCTGCGACGGCCGTCCCATGGCTTCGCCTTGCCGGATGACGATGCGGGACTTGGAGGTCAGGTCGAGGTCCCAGGCCGCCCAGGCGAGCGCTGCTGCGGCGATGCCGGTCGCGGCATCCTCAGGGTAGCCGGAGGAGCGCGGGAATTGCCGCGCCGAGAACACGCCCGCATCCGGATCGATCGGGGCGAATGGGTAAAGCCCGGTCGAGCCGATCGCATCGCACAGCGCTTCGATCCGCGCGAAGTCAGGCTGAAGGCCGTTGAGCACATCGATAGAGCGTAGCGGCACGAGTGTCTTGACGCGGCTGGTCGCGGCGTTGAGCAGCGGGAGGTCCAGCAGGTCGGACGGTCTGATGCCGAGCACGCCAAGCACGGCGGCAGGATCGTCGATGCCGGTGGAGCGCCCTCTGGGCTGGCTCACGCTCGCATGCCCGCCACTGACGCGGGCATGAACCCGTCCCGACAGCGTCGAGATCGAGACCGTGGACTTCGGCAGTGCACCGAGATGGTCGAGCAGCCAGACCGCGCCGAGCGTGGCATGGCCGCACATCTCCATTTCGTGGTTCGGCACGAAGAAGCGGAATTGGTAGTCGCAGCTATCGCGTCCGGGCAGGACGAAGGCGCTCTCATGGCCATGCCGAGCCGCGACCTGGCGCATCGCCTCACCATCGAGCAGCCTTGCGTCGACGACGATGGGCGCCGGGTTGCCGCCACCGGGGCCGCTGCCGAACACGTTGACCGTGAAGACCTGTTCGGCGAGGCGCCGGGTGGAGCTGTGCTGAGATGTCATGACCGGAGCCTGCCGGTCGGGGCGAAATCCTGCGCGACCCGGCGGGCCATATGATGCGACCCAGCGGGCCAGAGGGCTCAACGGGCCCACTACGTGTCGCGGAGTGTGCTAAGCTGGCGCCGCATGCTTCGATCCTTCGAGCACATCCGGGACTCAGTACCGCCGCCGCGTCTTCTCGATGCGAGCGAGCAGCGTGCCGTCGTGACCGGCGGCGGCCCGCATTACCGGACGCAGTGGCACTGGCACGACTGCGCGATGATCCTGGTGCCCGCCCGCGGGACGATCGCTTTCAGGGACGAGACGCGTCGGTCGGTGGCTTGGCTCAGCGAGGACCGGTTTGTCGTCGTGCCGAAAATGCAGGCACACGAGTCGCAGGCGCTGCGCCAGTCGAGCAATCATGTGGCGCTCTATCTGACCGAAGCGGCGCTCGCCCAGTTTGCGCCGTCGCGTCCGCTCGAGCGGTTGGTCAAGCAGCCATCGCTGTTCGCCGCGACGCCGTTGATGCGGACGCTTCTGCGCCTGTGCTGCAGCGACGATGCCGGCGCCGCTCCCAAGGCTGCGCAGGACCATCTGGCGGCCGCCCTGATCATCGCGACCATGGCTCGCATCGAGCAGGGTGAAGCGCTCTCCGGCGCGAGCCGCGACGACCATGGCAGCGCGCTCGTCGCCGAGATCAGCGCGTTCATCGCCGAGCGACTGGACGAGGACGTGCCGCTCGACGAATTGGCCGATGCGTTCGGCCTGTCGCGGCGGCAGGCGACGCGGCTGTTCCGGCAGTTCACCGGCATGTCGATCGGCGACTATCGCAACGGGCAGCGCATCGAGACCGCCCGCCGCCTGCTGGCCGACACGACTCTTCCGATCGGCGAGATCGCCTGGCGCACCGGTTTCGACTCGGGCTCGGCCCTGGCGCGGGCGATGCGTCGGACCTTGGGCGAGGCGCCGGGCGCGCTTCGAGCCGGGCTCAGATCAGCCCCAGCCCCTTGAAGCTGGCATGGCCGTCGCGGCCGACGATGATGTGGTCGTGGATGGCGATGCCCAGCGGCTTCGCGATATCGACCAGTTCGCGGGTCATGCGCATGTCGGCGCCGGACGGGGTGGGGTCGCCGGAGGGGTGATTATGGACCAAAATCAAGGCGGTCGCGGATAGTTCCAGCGCCCGGCGCATCACCTCGCGCGGATAGACCGGGGTGTGGTCGACCGTGCCGGTCTGCTGCACCTCGTCGGCGATCAGCGCGTTCTTCTTGTCGAGGAAAAGGATGCGTTATCTGGACAGTCTGTCACCAACCGTCGCGTTAACCAATCCTGCTGCAAGGTCCCCTCCACGCTTCACCCTCCAACCGCAAGAGACCCGATCCAACAATGATATACGTCGCGTTTGGGGATCGGATCGGCCAACTTCACAGGCGCATCCCGATGATCATGTGTGGCGAGAGGGAGTATGATCCGCACGTAAATCGCTTCCTTCGAGAGCTGCCCTCAAACGGCGTGCGCTCTCCACATAGTGTCAGGGGATACGCTTACGACATTTGTCTCTGGGCGCGGTTCCTTCAGGACGGCTACGGATCACACGTCTGGAAAGCGCAGTATGCACATCTTAAGGCTTTCCACCTCGAGCGCCGAGATGGTGCGGCGGGGCCTCGTCCGGGGCGGCGGCAATCAGGGGTGACTTGCCGCTGCCGCCGTTCTTCATGGGCGCGGCGCGAGCGGGTTGTCGAGGCCGGCGGGCGAGAGCGTGAAGATCTCGCAGCCGGTGTCGGTCACGCCGACGGTGTGCTCGAACTGGGCCGAGAGCGAACGGTCTCGCGTCACCGCCGTCCAGCCGTCGGAGAGCACCTTCACGCTCGCCTTGCCGAGATTGATCATCGGCTCGATGGTGAAGAGCATGCCGGGCTTGAGCTCGACGCCTTCGCCGGGGCTGCCATAGTGCAGGATGTTCGGCGCGTCGTGGAAGACCTGGCCGAGCCCGTGGCCGCAGAAATCGCGCACCACCGAGCAGCGCTCGCCCTCGGCATAGCGCTGGATGGCGAAGCCGATATCGCCGGTGGTTGCGCCGGGCCGCGTCGCGCGGATGCCGCGCAGCAGGCTCTCATAGGTGATCTCGATCAGCCGCTCAGCCTTGCGCGGGATCTCGCCGACCGCGAACATCCGGCTGGAATCGCCATGCCAGCCATCGACGATCAGCGTGTAGTCGATGTTGACGACGTCGCCCTCGCGCATCGGCTTGTCGTCGGGGATGCCGTGACAGACGACATGGTTGATCGAGGTGCAGATCGACTTGGTGTAGCCGCGATAGAACAAGGTCGCCGGATAGGCTGAGTTGTCCATGGCGAACTGGAAGGCGAGATCGTCGAGGCGCTGCGTGGTGACGCCCGGCTTGACCTCGCCGGCGAGCATATCGAGGCCGCGCGCGGTCAACTGCCCGGCCTTGCGCATCGCCGCGAAGGCTTCGGGTCCATGCAGCTTGATGGCGGGATCGCGCCGCCCGCGTGAGATCGATTCGTTCAAGGTCATTCCGGAAGGCCGCTCCTCGCCTCCTTATCTATTGGGTTTGACGGGGTGCGCAAGGCGGATGCGCAGGGCTGGCGCGGCCCGCGCTTGGGGTGTACAGCGCGCCGATGGCACTCAATGAGATCAGATCGGTCGAGGACCAGCCTTTCGGCACCTTCGCGCCGCAGGGGCTCATCGCCCGCATCATCGGCTGGACGCGCTGCGCCTCCGGCTCCTTCCTCGGCCGCAAGCTCGCCTTCGCGCTGCGCCGCTTCGGGCTCAACCGGCTCAAGGGCCAGCCCGTCGACATCGAGGCTCTCGGTGCGCAGATGCGGCTCTATCCCGAGGGCAATGTCTGCGAGAAGCGGGTGCTGTTCACGCCGCAATATTTCGATGCCAAGGAACGCGAGCTCCTGGCCTCGCGCATCCGCGACGGCTTCAGCTTCATCGATGTCGGCGCCAATATCGGCGCCTATTCCCTGTTCGTTGCGGCGCGGGCAGGGCGGGGCGCGCGCATCCTCGCGGTCGAGCCGCAGCCCGATATCTTCGCGCGGCTGACCTACAACATCGCCCAGAACCCGTTCGGCACGGTCAAGGCGGTCGCCTGCGCGCTCGCCGACAAGCCGGGCGAGCTGACGCTTTTCCTCGACCCCGCCAACAAGGGCGAATCGAGCGTGCGCATCCTGCGTTCCAGCAATGCGAACTCGGTCCGCGTGCCGGCGACGACCCTGCTCGCTCTGGTGCAGAGTGAGGGTTATGAGCGGATCGACGCGATCAAGCTCGATGTCGAGGGCGCCGAGGACCTGATCCTCGAACCCTTCCTGCGCGATGCGCCCGAGGCACTCTGGCCCGGCTTCGTCATCGTCGAGGATTCGCGCGGCCGCTGGCAGGCCGACCTGCCGGCCCTGCTGGAGAGCAAGGGTTACAAGCTCATCGCCCAGACCCGGCTCAACCTGGTCTACGAGCGCACGACCTCGTGACCCGCTGCGCCGCGCGCGCATAGCCGCCCCGACTGGCGTGACGCTTGAGCAGTTGCGCGCAAGCGGCTTAGCTCGCTGGCGTATCGGGGCACGCATGCGGCGAAATCGAACAGCAGGAACAAGCCCATGACGGCAGCGCCATCGCCCGCCTTCCAACCCGTGGTCACCGCCGCGATCCTGGTGATCGGCGATGAGATTCTGTCGGGGCGGACCAAGGACAAGAACATCGGCTATATCGCCGAGTACCTGACCAATATCGGCATCGAGCTGCGCGAGGTGCGGGTCGTGCCCGACCTGACCGACGAGATCGTCTCGGCGCTGAACGCGCTGCGCTCACGCTACACCTATGTCTTCACGACCGGCGGCATCGGCCCGACCCATGACGACATCACGGCGGATGCGGTCGCCGCCGCCTTCGGCGTGCCGATCGACTACGACCAGCGCGCGATCGACATGCTGCTGGAGCGCTTCCCCAAGGACCAACTCAACGAGGCCAGGATGCGGATGACGCGCATTCCGGCGGGCGCCGACCTGATCGCCAATTCGGTGTCGAAGGCGCCGGGATTCAAGATCGGCAACGTTCATGTCATGGCCGGCGTGCCGGCGATCATGCAGGCCATGCTCGACGTCGTCGGGCCGACGCTGAAGACCGGAGCCAAGATCCTGTCGGAGACGGTGCAGGCGGGTCTGCGCGAAGGCGATATCGGCACGCCGCTCGGCGAGATCGCCAAGGCGCATCCCGACTGCTCGATTGGCTCCTACCCGTTCTGGTCCGAGACCGGGCCGGACACCAACATCGTCATCCGCTCGCGCGATCCTGAAAAGCTGGCGCTGGCGACGGCGGCCGTGAAGGCGATGGTCGAGGCGGAGCGGGCGAAGCTCGCCCGCTGAACTATCCCCGCCGGGGATTGTGTCGCCAAGGCTCTTGCCAGCGCCGGCTGGATGCGCTTTGCGGAAAGGCTCTTCCTTAAGCCTGCCGCAGGACCCGCCATGGCCGACGCTTCCGCCAACAAGGCCTTCCCCGTTTCCTGGGACCAGTTCCACCGCGATGCCCGGGCTCTCGCCTGGCGCCTTGCCGATGCCGGCCCGTTCGAGGCGATGGTCTGCATCACCCGCGGCGGACTGGTGCCGGCGGCGATCATCTGTCGCGAGCTCGGCCTGCGCATGATCGAAACGGTCTGCGTCGCGAGCTATCACGACTACAAGAACCAGTCCGAGCTCAAGGTGATGAAGGAGATCGCCCCCTCGATCCGCGCCATCGGCGACGGCAAGGGCAAGGGCGTTCTCGTCGTCGATGACCTGACCGATACCGGAAAGACCGCCCGCGTCGTGCGCGAGATGCTGCCCAACGCCCATTTCGCCACGGTCTACGCCAAGCCGGCCGGTGTGCCGGTGGTCGACACCTTCGTCACCGAGGTCAGCCAGGACACCTGGATCTATTTTCCCTGGGACATGGGCCTGTCCTATGTCGAGCCGATCGCCAAGGACCACAAAGGCTGACGACTTTCTCAGCCCTCATCCTGAGGAGCGCTCGTAGAGCGCGTCTCGAAGGATGCTTCAGGAGGCTCAGGAACCATCTGGAGCATCCTTCGAGACGCCGCTACGCGGCTCCTCAGGATGAGGGCTGCAATTGGTTCAGGCGCTGCTCGGCGCCTTCAGCGCCACCACCATGCCGACGACTGCGAGCGCCATGCCGGCGATCTCCAGTGTCGAGGCCTGCTCGCCGAGCAGGATCGCGCCGGCCAATGCGGTGACCACCGGCACCAGCGGCAGGAACAGCGCTGCCCGGCCGGCGCCGAGGGTGGCGACGGCCTGGGTGTAGAGGAAGAGCGCGCCCGCGCCGACCATCACGCCCTGATAGAACGCCTGCAGCGCGACCGCCTGCAGCGACACCTGCAGCAGATGAATCGGCTGGACCAGCGCCAGCAGCGGCAGCAGCGGCACCGAGAGCAGGCAGGTCGCCATGGTGACCTCAACCGCGTCCGCACCCCAGCGCCGGGCGAGCAGGCCGAATGTCGACCAGAGCAGGGCGATCAGGACGAAGAGCAGGTCGCCGATCCAGGCGCCCTCCCGTGTCGGCGTGTTCGCCATCGCCTCGAAGGAGAAGACCACGACCCCGGCGACGATGACGGCGAGCCCGATCACTCTGAGCGGGCTGATCCTGTCGCCGAGGACGAGGACGGCGATGAGCGCGGTCGCGACCGGGATCAGCCCGGGCGTGATCACCGAGGAGTGCAGCGCCGGGGCGAAATGGGCGCCGCCGACCAGGAACAGGCTGTAACTCGGCCCGACCAGGGCGGTGAGGATCAGCGCCCGCGTCCAGCCAAGTCGGCCGACCGGGAAAGGCTTCAAGCGCTTGAGGGCGAACGGCAGCAGCACCAGTGACGCCGCGAGGAAGCGCAATATGGTGACGTCGCCGGCCGAGAGCCCGTCCGTCACCGATTGCCGCGAGACCACCGCCTGCACGCCCCAGATGACCGAGGCGAGGATGCCGCAGGAAAAGCCGATGGCGAGGCGGGAGGAAGCGGGATTGGGCACGGGGCGGGGGCCTTGCGGGAGCAGGGCGGCTTATGGGCTTGAGGGCGCTAGGCGGCAAGGGTTGGCGCGGCAGGAGGCTCTACGCTGGGCGCATGGACCGCGACGCGATCCCTTCTCCCCTCGGGGGAAAAGGTGGCAGCGCGAAGCGCTGACGGATGAGGGAAGGACGGCTCACCCGGTCGAGCGGCCCTCATCCCCCTGCCGGGACCTTCTCCCCCGAGGGGAGAAGGGACCCTTCACTCCACCGCCGCGACCAGCCGCTCCAGGAAGCCGTCGATCGCGGCCTTGTCGATCCAGCGCAGCACCGCGACGAGCTCGTGCTCGGGATCGATCCAGATCAGGTTGTTGCCCGCTCCCTGCGCGCTGAAGGCGCTCGCCGGCAGCTTGGGATTGGCCGCCGGGCCGCGGTTCAGCCACCAGAGGAAGCCGTAATTCGGCAGGGTCGGCGAGGGCACCACCGACTGCGCCAGCCAGGAGGACGGGATCAGCTCGCGGCCGTCCCAGACGCCGTTCTGCGCGATCAGCTGGCCGAAGCGGGCGTGGTCGCGGGCGCTGATGAAGAGGCCGCCGCCCCAATGGCCGCCGCCGGGGACCGACTGCATGCGCTGCCCGTCGATCTCGAGCCACGAGGTCTCGTAGCCCTCCCAGCGCCAGCCTTGCGAGGCGCCGATCGGGTTCATGATCCGCTCGCGCAGCACCTGCGGCAGCGGCTTCCGGAAGCGGCGCAGCAGCGCATAGCCGAGCGCGTTCACCCGGACGTCGTTGTATTCGTAGAGGCTGCCGGGCTCGCGCAGCTCGCGGCGCTGGCCCTTGCGGCTGTTGTCGGCGCCGATGCCGATCTGCCTGAAATGGTCGACCTGGTCGGACTTGCCGAAGATCTCGCCCTGCCATTCGCTGTTCATGTTGAGCAGATGGCGCCAGGTGATCCCTGCATTATGCGGGCTGGAGAAATGCGGGCCGTCGACGCTTCTGCCGACCGGCTCGTCGATATCGGCGATCAGGCCGTCTGCGACGGCAAGGCCCGCCAGCACCGAGAGATAGCTCTTGGCGATCGAGAAGGTCATGTCGGCGCGCTCGACATCGCCCCATTCGGCGACGACCTCGCCGCCCTGCAGCACGACGCCGGCCGGCCCGCCGCGCGGCTCGACCGGCCCGACGATCTCGGTCCACGGACCCTTCTCGTCCCATTCGCGATTCCCGACATAGGCGCCGTCCGGATAGAACATGCTGCGCGGCCAGGGAGAATCATGCGCCTGCGCGAAGTCGATGGCGGCCTGGAGACGGGTGGGGGAGAGGGAGTGGGGCAAGGCGGGGACTCGCGAGCAGTGGCTGACGAGATCGCTCTAGCATTGCTGCCGAAGGGTGTCTTTGGCTGCTGGTGGGCGAGATACGGCGCTAGGGGAGGGAGTTGCGGTGGCAGGTATTTGTTTCTCTCCTTACTTGCCTCAGTGGCGCCGACCTCTCTGCATTTAAGCGTTTACATGATAGAACGATTCGTATCTGGGGGATGCGACGATGGCGGAAGGTGCGGAACCTGAGAATATTGAGCTCGAGCGCTTTGAGCGGCGGGAGAGGAAGGAATTTTTTCAGCGACGGAAGAGAATAGCTTCAACTTTGGAGCTTTATTTTTATGTTATCATTTTAATATATATTGTTTGGTCGCAAATGCGCGGTAATCCAAAGATTTCAGATATTGAGTACCTTTTATCTTATCCGCCGTTCTTGTTTTCTTCTGCTCTATTCATTTTTTCGTTATTTTCAATGATATTGGCTTCTACGACTCCTTTTGTAGGATTGTTGGCCGGAGATTTGAAGATTGGATCTGGAAGCTTTAGCTTTCCAGTAAAAATAGAAATTGCTAATAAGTATGGAAATTCGCCTACTGATTTCGACGGAGATTTTTCTAAGAGAGGCGCAGCGATAGATGATAATTCAAAATTAATTGAGTTGTATATAGAACGATCTCGTGGGGAGATGGTCTCTGCTCAAAAAAGACCAAATGCACTCTTATTTGCTGGGTTTTTTATCGCAATTTTTGGACTTGGAGTTTTTATATATACTCTCCCTGGAGTAGCGCAGGAAGTACCGGCGTCTGATGCGGATGTAGCTCGATATTTTTGGTCGACAGGATTGCAATTCGTGCCTCGCCTTCTAATGCTTCTTTTCATACAGGTTCTTGCTGGATTTTTTCTTAGGCAATACCGTTCTTCTATGGAAGATTATAGATATTTTGAGTCAATATTGCGAGCTCGTGAAGATAAATACATTTCGTATTCGATATTAAAAGAGAATTCTGATCGTAAAATGATGATAAAGCTTGTCGAAAATTTAATCGACGCGAAAGATTCTGGAATCCTGACAAAGGGACAAACGACAGCGGCGCTTGAAAGCTTACGATCTGAGACTAACGATCTGCGTGGCCTGGCGGATCAATTAACTTCCCTTGTAAGCCAGACGAAGGGCAGCGACACAAAAAGACCGGATAAGTAACGTAGCCCGGCTGTCATAAGCCATGACTCTAACATCAGGCTGACTAGTCTCGATATCCTCAATGGTTCTAGCCGTGATAGCTCACATCAAAGTGCCGCTGGAATGCATGGCCAGGTGGTCGCCGCTACCTGTTGCCTGATCAGCATCCTTCCGCAAGAGCAGGTTTGCACTCCGTGGGTAGGGTCTTGCTAGTCGACTTCGTAGCTGCCCCTCACTCCTCCATCATCGTCTCCACGAACGTCGCCGGGTCCAGGCAGAACTCGCGGATCAGGCGGAAATGCTGGGTCTGCTCGATCGTCACCGGATCGAGCCCGTATTTGGTCAGGCCGAGCAGGCGGGCCCCGGGATAGGCCATCAGGATCGGCAAGTTTCCGGGATCATTCGGGTCGCCATGATGACCTGGCACTGGCCGAGCCGATCCATGCGGCGCAGCAGCTTGAGGAACGCGATCCGGCATTCCGTTTCGCTCCGACCGGAATGACGGCGACGTCTTGTGGGACATGCGTCTCCCTCCCGCCGGCTTCCGCCGTGAGGGATGATGTGAATGCCATCCGAGGGAGGGCGCGGGGTCGGGCGGCGTCGCAGTCGACGGCTGCGTGCCGAATGTCGATGTCGATGATGTCGAGGCAGCGCCACTGGCCGCTGCCCGAGCCCCGCGCGCGGTTCTCTTAGGGTGCTCTCGCCGTCTGGTTACGTCCGGCAGGACTGGGAGGGCCTCTCCCATCGACGACAACCCCTCCGTGGTGGAACGAGCTGGCTCCGGTTGCAGAAGTGGGTCGCACCTCTGCGGAGCTGAACTCGTTCGGGCTTGCAAGGCCCTGTCGCCACGAAACACCGCTCTCCCGCCCGGCCTCATGATGCCTCGCGAAGCCCCCTCGGTTCGGGCGGGACGGGGAGGAACATAAGCCAGGTTTCGGAGGCGGGGATCGATTGGGGATCTGTCCCCGCCGGAAAGTGGAGCGGGCGGCCTTCGGCGAAGAGATGTCTTGCGAGCTCAGCCTATGCCGCAATCGGAGTTGGGGGCGCCGGGGGGCGGCAGCGTGATGGTGAAATCCTTGCGGGCGATCTCGTCCCCGCGCAACGAGACGATCATCGTCCACGGGCCGGGCGCCATTTCCCAGTCATGTTCGAAGGTGAAGCCGACATGGCTGAGGCCATCCACCACGAAGCTGGGAAAGCGCGTCTCGGCGCTCTCCTTGCCGTCGGGGCGTGTCAGTTTCGGGTGCAGAACCCGCACCTCGACACGGCCCGGCATGCGGAATGGCGGCGTCGGAAACAGCCTCACCGTGATCCCGAAGTTCCGGCAGAGCCGAGCCTCGATCCGGTCGCTGCGCTCGATATAGCGCGGCTTCTGCATGGTGCGGACCGGCTCGAGAACGCGTTGACCCGCATCCGGCGGGCTGTCGACGAGGCGCCCGGCGACGACGCCGAAGTCGACGATTTCAGCCATGGGGCCGGCAACCGCAGGCCCCGCCATGGCGAGGAGCGCCAAGGCAGCGCCAGTCGTCGTGATCCGTCGCATTCGCATGATCTCTTCAAAGCGCGATCTGATGGAGAGATTGTGGCGGGTGTCGCGCTGCGTCGTCCGCCGCGGCACGAGCCTCAGCGTTTCAGGCGGCCGTGCCCCTGATCATGCGCAGATAGTGCTCGGCATATTGGTAGCAGCGCTCGGCCTCGATCCGGTCGCCGGCGAGGGCCTTGGCCTTGGCCAAGGCGAGATAGCGCTCATAATTCGCCTGCGCGGATGAGCCCCGCCTTGCCTGAGTGATGTTGGTGTGGGGTACGCGGTTGTCGATGGTGGCAGGCCTGGTCTGGCGCTCGGTCATGTCCAGCCTCCTCAGCCCAGGATCTTCCTGACGATTCGGCGCAGCTCCTCACGGGAGAGGCCGCAGGGCTGCGGCTTCCAGTCGGCTGCGGATCCAGGCGGCGTGGTCTCGGGCATGGTCTTGGCGAACGCAGGGCCGATACGCCGGGTCTCGGGTGACTTCAGTCGTGTTGGTGCTTGCATTGATATCCATATGGCGCCCGGCCGGAGCCGTGCGGTCTTGTGATGACATCGCCGAGCACGCCTGGTGCAACGACAAAGCTGCCAGGGGCAGCGCTCGGTTTTCGATGGGTTGCAGGCTCGCCGGCGGTTCCATGCATGGGAACCGGCTGGTCGGTCTTTGCCTGATCGCAGTGTCTAGCGAGGCAATGTGGCCAAATGAAGTTGGCCCGCCGCGCGACTGGCATGGTGAGCAGTGGCGGAGAAAAGGCCGCTTCTTCGGGAGTGCCGGGCATGGCGATGCTCGCTGTTGCGTTGCCGCAATTCTTTTCGCAGTTGCGATAGAATGGGATTCCTGCTCACCTGCGACCGCCTCATCAAACGATTGAAAAGCGGAGAGCGGCGTGGCGGATGCGGAGGAATTGTCGCCATCGGCGCTGGCGGGCGACTTGTCGGCAGCGATCGTGCAGGCGCGCTCGGATGCGCGCGAGGACCCGTTCGGCAATCCGGTCCTGCGCGTCACGCTCTGGCTGACCCGCAAGATGGATCGCGGCGAGGTGACGCTCGCCGACACCGCAGCGCTTGTCCGCCAGCTTGGCCGCGCCGCGCTCGCCGACCGGGCGGCGCGCGTCGCCGCCTATGTCGGGCTGGAGCGCGATGAGAGCGAGGCCTATGCCGCGCTGGCTCGGCGCGTCGCGGACGAGGCGAGCACTTCGGCGCAGCCCTTTGACGCCTACGCGGCGGCGCTGGCGCGGGTGCGCTTCGCAGCGGTCTTCACCGCGCATCCGACCTTCGGCATGAGCCGGGCGGTAGCGCATGCGCTGGCGGAATTGGCCTCGAACGAGGGCGAGGCTGCGGCGCTGAGGGCCGCCGACCTCTCCTTTCGGCCCGACACAGCGATCACCCTGCAGGACGAGTTCGAGCAGGCGCGCTTTTCGGTGCGCAATGCCCGCGATGCGATCGACCGGTTGAACGCCGCCTTCCTGGCCGAGGCGCGGGCGCGCTGGCCGCAGCGCTGGCGCGAGCTCAGGCCGCGCGCCCTGCAGCTCGCCTCCTGGGTCGGCTGCGACACCGACGGGCGCACCGATATCGGCTGGTGGGACACGCTGCGCTACCGGCTGGAATCGAAGCGCGGCCAGTTCTTCCGTCTGCTGGAGAAGCTGCCGGAGGCGCCGGCGACCGCCGAGGTGAGGGCGCTGATCGAGGGCGCGCTCGCCGCGGTCGAGCGGCAGCTCGCGCTCTGTCCGGCGCTCAACAGCCAGCCCGCAATCGAGCCGTTGCAGGCCTTCTCGCTGGCGCTGGTCGGCGAGCGTGAGGCGGCGCTGCCTGAGTCCTCCAAGCTGGTGGCAGCGCTCGACAAGGCGATCGTGCTGGCCGAGGACGAGCCGACGGCGGAAGCGCTCGTGCTGGCGCGGGCCGGTGTCATTGCCCACGGAGTCTCGATCGCGCTGCCGCATTTCCGGCTCAACGCCTCGCAGCTCCACAATGCGATGCGCGGCGTGATCTCGCTCGACGAGGAGCCGGCCCAGCCGGCACAGCGGCGCGCTTTCCTCGCCGCGGTGAACCAGGCGCTCGCGAGGGCGAAGCCGACGCCGGTCGATTTCGGGGCGCTCGCGGTCGAGCGCGCCTCGGCGGCGCGGATGATGATGATGGTCGCGCAGATCGTGAAGCATGTCGACGGCTCGCGGCCGGTGCGCTTCCTGATCGCCGAGACCGAGACGGGCTATACGCTGCTCTCGGCGCTGTATCTCGCCAAGCGCTTCGGTATCGCCGACCTCGTTGAAATCTCGCCGCTGTTCGAGACGTCCGATGCGCTGGAGCAGGGGCCACGCATCATCGACGAGGCGCTGCGCAGCCCGCATTGGCGCGACTATCTCAAGCGCCATGGCCGGCTCTGCGTCCAGTTCGGCTATTCCGATTCCGGCCGCTATATCGGCCAGGTCGCGGCGACCTTCTGGGTCGAGCGGCTGAGGAGCCGCATCCTCGAATTGCTGCAGCGCTACGGGCTGACCGAGATCGAGCTGGTGATCTTCGACACGCATGGCGAGTCGGCTGGGCGCGGCGCCCATCCCGACAGCCTGACCGATCGGCTCGCCTATCTCGATCCGGAATGGCCGCGACGCGCCTTCGCCAGGGCCGGCGTCAAGGTCACGCGCGAAACCAGCTTTCAGGGCAGCGACGGCTACCTGCTGTTCGGCACCAGGGGGCTTGCGGGCGCGACGGTGGCGCGCATCGCCGAGGCGGTCTTTGCCGACGCCACGGCAGGAGCGGACGATCCGATCTATGCCGAGCCGGACTTCGCCACCGAGTTCTTCCAGACCGTGCGCGAGGAGATGACCCATCTCGTCGACGATCCCGGCTATGCGGCGCTGATCGGCACCTTTGGTCCGTCCCTGCTCGACAAGACCGGCTCGCGCCCGGCAGCGCGCCAGAGCGATGCCGGCGGACCGACGGTGATCCGCCATCCGCGCGAGCTGCGCGCCATCCCGAACAACGCCATCCTGCAGCAGCTCGGCTGGCTGGCAAACAGCGTGCACGGCATCGGCCAGGCGGCGGCGCGAGCGCCGGAGCTATTTTTAAGCATGCGCGATGGTTCGGAGCGCTTCGGCCGGGCCTATCGGCTCGCGGCCCACGCGATGGCGAACAGCGATCTCGACGTCTTACGCGCCTATCTGGACACGCTCGATGCCGGCTCCTGGTTCGACAGGGCGAGGCGCACCGAGAAGGAGGGGCGGCGCGACGAATTGCTGGCGGTCGCTGAGGCGCTGGCGCAGCTCGACCTGGCGCCTTCGCTGCGGCGGCTGTTCTGGCGCTTCGCCTCGGACCGGCTGAAGCTGAAGGAGGCGACGGGCGAGCCGCCGGCGATGCCGGTCCGGCTGGTCGCGCTGCACACGCTGCGGCTTGCGCTGCTGCACCGGATCTGGCTGTCGGCGACGCATATTCCCGACTTCCGGCCGCATGCCGGCGTGACGCGGGAATTGCTGCTGGAACGCATCCTCAGGCTCGACATGGCCGGGGCGCTGGCCTTGCTCGGCGAGATCTTCCCGCTCAACCCCGATCCCGCGCTCGGTCTCGATTTCGGCGAGCCGCCGGGGCCGCGCGAGGGCGGCGCCTATGCAGCGCTCCATCGCGACGTGATCGAGCCGATGCGCGAGTGCTTTGCGCTGCTGCGCGAGATATCGGGCGCAATCCAGCACGAGATCGGGGCATTCGGCTGAATTCGCGCGCCATCATGCTCGCCTTTCGGCGGGCATGACGGCCGCGGGCGACGTTATGCTGCCTTGTCGAGCGTCACCACGATGTCGGTATATTCCGGCTCGTGCGGGGCGAGGTTCCGGCGGGTCTCGTCGCCCCATCGGGCGAGCTTGACCACGCGGCCCATTGCCTCGACCACTCCATCCGTCTTGACCGGCTCGATGATGGCGAGCCCGCTGGCGTCGAGAAAGAAGGTGTGATCGCCGAACAGCTCACCGAGCTGGACCGTGGCCGGATGGTTCTCCGGGATCGCCTGGGCCTCGATCTGGTGCAAGGCGCTGTCGATATGGGTTTCGGTCAGTTTCATGATCGGTCCTTCGGTACGGCGCTGCGCAGGAACGGGCAGGAGCGCCGGACTGCCCATGGAAACGCGTCGGCTGTGCGGCCGGCATCTCGTGGATGGTCTGGTTCCTCAGATGGATTCTTCGGCGATCAGGGTGAGGTCGCCGTCCTCATCGACTGCGACTGCGATCACCGCGGCCGCGTTCATGCCTCTGGCCTGCAAAGCCTTGGTGGCGGCGGGAATGGTGTCGATCGCTTGCCTGAGCTGGCGCAGGTCGTCGGGGCTGGTCTGGGCGACGGCGCTGTCGACCTGCACGCGCAATTGCGGCGGCAGCGAGCGACGCTCGATCACCGTTGCAGTGCGGATCGCGGAGGGCTCCTGCAGGCCGGGAGGGTCAGGAGTGGGGAGGGAAGGCAACTGGGCTTGTGCCGCCACGGCACCGGCGACCAGTGCGAAGGACAGGCATGCGGCTCTGGCGAGATTTCGCATCATCGGCTCCTTTCCATCGCTGGAGGGAGGGGCAAACGCCCGATGCGAAGCAAGGCTAGAAACAAAATCCGGTCAGCCTCTGTCTGAGGTCTGACCGTTCGAAGGTATCAATGCGACGGGAATGCGATGGCGCCGGCCTCGCCTGCAGGCTCAGCGCGTGCGCTCGGAAAGCTCGGCCGAAGCGCTGGTGTTGCGGTCCGAGATCGACTGGACCGGCTCCCAGACGGTGTGGTTGTCCCGCGGGGTCGAGACCAGATATTTGAGCTGGCCCTTGGCCTTGGCCGAGAGCAGCCTGCTGGTCTGGAAACTGGCGAAATTGGCATAGTCGCGGCCGCCGCCGTCGAAGATCACGACGCGATCCTTCAGGACGACGATGTCGCCCTTCTTCAGCGTCTCGTCCTTGAGGTACCAGAAGGGGTCGTTGGCATATTCCATCGGCTTGACGAGCTTCGGCTTCGGCCCTTCCTTGCCGGCATCGAGCGTGGTCGCAGCCTTCTTGCGCTTCGGCCGCACCGTCATACGCAGCGGATTGTCGGGGGCAGGCGCATAGGTCGGCCGCTGCGGGACACCGAACAGCGTTTCCCAAAAGCCAGCGGCGCTCGCCGGGGAGGCGAGTGCAATGGCAGCCGCCGTCAAGGCAGCGGCGGCGATGGTCTGTTTCGAAATGGTCGGCACGGCTGCAGTCCCCAGCTCCGCAACCGGAGATAGCAACAAACATACTCGACCTCAATGATGGTGGCACGACGTGATGAACGACTTCTTCGTCAAATTTCAGCGATTGCAGTATCGGCGTTTCGAGATCGTTGAGCCGGGGGGCGATTCTGAAGCGATTCTCGTTGCGGTGCAGCACGGCCATCGCGCCTGGCGCATTTCGGTCATGCGCCGGCAAAGGCTTCAAGGCTGTGGAGGGCCTGCAGCCGTCATGACCGGAAGCAATGACAGGAGCGGGCACCGCCGGGGCATTGCGGCAGCCTCCCTTCGCGGCCCCCTCCGCGGGCCCGCTGCCCCCGAGGGAAGTTGCTGCTGGCGCATTGTATCGCGGCCCGTTCGCCTTAGGTTGCGGTCAAGAGGAACGCTGAGGGGGCACGAGCCGAATGGCCGCAACCGAACTGCCGGCACAGCCTTTCGATGCCAACGGTGCCCGGACAACGCTGTTCCAGGCACTGCTGGCCGCCGCCGGCAAGCACGGCAAGAGCCGCATCGCGCTGGAGGACCCGGAACGCAAGCCGCTCAGCTATGGCAATCTGGTGCTGGGCGCGCTGGTACTCGGCCGCAAGCTTTCGGCGTTGACCAGGCCGGGCGAAAAGGTCGGGCTGATGCTGCCCAATGTGCAGGGCATGGCGGTGACGCTGTTCGGTCTCTCGGCTTTCGGCCGCGTGCCGGCGCTGCTCAACTTCACGGCGGGCCTGAAGAACCTCACCGCCGCCTGCGAGATCGGGCCGATCTCGACCATCGTCACCTCGCGCCGCTTCATCGACCAGGCCAAGCTCGATGATGTGATCGAGGCGCTCGCGCCGGGGCGGCGGGTGATCTATCTCGAAGATGTCCGCAAGGACCTGACCAGCCTCGACAAGGCGCTCGGCGCGCTGGCTTCGCTCATGCCCGGGCTGACCTTGCGCCACCATGCCGCGCAGCCGGACGATCCTGCCGTCGTCCTGTTCACCTCAGGAACCGAGGGCAAGCCCAAGGGCGTGGTGCTGAGCCATGCCAACCTCGTCTCCAACGCCAACCAGATCTTCCAGCTCGCCGCCGGCTTCCTCAGCGAGCGCGACATCGTCATGAACCCGCTGCCGGCCTTCCATTCCTTCGGGCTGACGGCGGCGCTGCTGATGCCGCTGACCCACGGCATGAAGGTCGTGCTCTATCCGAGCCCGCTGCACTACAAGCAGGTGCCGAAGCTGATCGGCGAGACCGGGGCGACCTTCCTGTTCGCCACCGACACGTTTTTGCAGGGTTACGCGCGCGCTGCGGACGAGGGCGACCTCAAGAGCGTGCGCTATGTCGTCGCCGGGGCCGAACGGGTGAAACCGGAGACACGCAAGCTCTGGGCGCCCTATGGCACGACCATCCTCGAAGGCTATGGCTGCACGGAGTGCTCGCCGGTGCTGGCCTGCAACACGCCGGTGGCGATGCGCGAAGGCACGGTCGGGCGGCTCCTGCCCGGAATCACCGCCAGGCTCGAGCCGGTCGAGGGCATCACCGAGGGCGGGCGGCTCTGCGTGAAAGGGCCGAACGTGATGCTCGGCTATCTCAACGCCGACAATCCCGGCGCGATCGTGCCGCCGGAGGGGGGCTGGCACGACACCGGCGACATCGTCGCGATCGATGACGGCTTCGTCGCGATCAAGGGCCGGGCCAAGCGCTTCGCCAAGCTCGGTGGCGAGATGGTCTCGCTGGCGGCGGTCGAATCGATGGTCGCGGGGCTCTGGCCCGGTCACAATCACGTGGTCGTGGCGCTGCCGGACCTGCGCAAGGGCGAGCAGCTCGTCCTCGTCACGGAAAAACCCGATGCCGAGAAGAAGGCGCTGCAGGACGAGGCCAAACGCCAGGGTTTCCCGGAATTATGGCTGCCCAAGGCCATTCTCGTCACCGCCACGATTCCGGTGCTCGGCAATGGCAAGATCGATTATGGTGGCACACGCGAGCTTGCCATCACGATGAGGCCGCTGCTGTGACGCCACAATCGCATGCTCAGGGAAGCCGCATGATCACGCTTCTTCCCCTTGTCCTCGCCCGTGCGGCGGCTTTTGCCGTGGCCGGGATCGCCCTGACGCCCGCCGATCTCGCCGCACAGGCGGCCGGCCAGACCTATGTCCGCCGCGACGAATGCATCGAGGCCGGCAAGCTCTCGGCCGAGCAATGCGAGCACGCCTATCGCAACGCCCGCGCCGAATTCGAGCAGAAGGCGCCGCGCTATGCCTCGCGCGCTGCCTGTGAGCGCGCCCATAAGCGCTGCGGCGCGCAGGTCTCGACCACCGGCGGCTGGGACGCGCTGGCGCGCGGCGGCGGCGGGCAGTCCTACGTGCCGCGCTTCGTCGGCATCCGCGTCACCGGTGAGGGCGCTGCGGGCAAGTCCCTGCCGATCATCGAGGGCACGGCCCGGGTCGCCTTTTCGGCGCGTCAGGTCGCGGCGCTCGACGACAAGGTCGCGGCCCGCCGGGCGGTGATGGGCGGCGGCGGCAGTGGCGGCGGCCAGCACCAGCAGGCGAGCGGCCCCTATATCCGCCGCGGCGACCGCGACGACACGGTGCGCGTGCCGATGCAGGAGAAGAAGATCGGCTCCGACGTTGCGCCCGGTCTCTATGTCGATCCCGACGGGGTCGAATGGTACAAGCCGGCGCATCGGCGCTGAGGGCAAGTGCGCAACCGGCGCTTGTCGCCGGGCGCTGGTATCGCTAACCAGTTTCGCCGCGCGGACGTGGCGAAACTGGTAGACGCAAGGCACTTAAAATGCCTCACCGGAAACGGTATGCGGGTTCGATCCCCGCCGTCCGCACCAAGCCCCCGAGGGCCGCCGCCGAAGGCAGCGTGCAGCCTCGCGGCCGCAATGGCTCGCTACCAGCTGATCCTGAGGCCGGCCCGTCCCGTGATGCTATGGCTGTCGGTGAAATGCGCGAGACTCGTGCGCGCCTCGACTTCGCCATAGAGCGCATAGCGGTCCCATTGATATTTCGCGCCGAGGCCGAGCCCGCCCTGGAGGCGCTCCTCGCGGCTGGTCAGGCGGGCGTCCGCGAGCATCGTCGTGGTCCCGCCGAAAAACTCGTAGTGCAGATTGGCGATGCCGTAGAAGGCCATATCGACCTTCTGCCCGTGACCGTCGCGCCAGCTTGCCCGATAGTCGGCCGAGAGGCCGAGCCGCCCACGCAGGCTGTCGCCGTCGCCCAAAGCGACGCGGGCGCCGAACGGATCAACGAAGCTGTCGGCATCGACGCGGGCGTAGCTTACTTGAGCCTGTGGCGTCAGCGACCAGCCGCCGGCAAGGGCAAAGCGCTGCCCGAGTTCCAGCCCCGCGGCCGAGCCGAAGCCGGCCTTGCCCTTGGCGAGCCTGCGCCCGGTCGTGGTCGAGGACAGGTCGCTGTCGAACCAGGTGAACTGCGCCTGGGCATCGGCGTAGAAGCCACTCGCGCCATACCAGGTGAGCGTGCCGGCGAAACCGCTGCCGCGCGAGGCGATCCTGCCCTGGCCGAAGACCGAGGAGACATCGGCCTGCGCTCCGCCATGGTGCAGCGAGAGCCCACCCACCAGGGTACCGGCGCCATTGGCGAGCATCTGTCCGTCGATGCCGACCTGCAATCGCCAGCTATCGATCCTGTAGCCGGCGCCGGTGGTCGAAAAGCTCGGAGTCACCCGGTCGTGGGCGCCGTCGATGCGCGCCCAGATCGCGCGCCCGGTTGCGGGCGAGGAGGCATCCGGCTGGCCGTCGAAGCGCTCGCCGACGCGCTGGCGCAACGTCTGTAGCCGGTTCATGCTCTGCAGCACCTGTCCGTAGGCCTCGTAAAGCGGAGCGCCCGGCTGATAGATCGGGGAGATGACCGTTCCGGGCGATCCCCCCGTGGGGGAGCCGGTGCCGCCTCCGGACGATCCCGGCGATGACGTGCCGGAACCAGAAGACGCGGTATAGGCCGAGCGCAGGTACCAGTCGCCATCATTGGGCGTGCTGACGCCGTTCTTGTGCAGGGTATAGGCATAGGCGCCGGCGACGACGGCCTGCTGCCCCTGGAAGACGTAGTCGCCCTGCAGGGAGAAGGTGCCGTTCGAGGCTCCGCCGACATCGATGATCTTGATGCCCTCGACGGTCCCTGCGCCGGTCCCGCCCTGGTTGAGCACTCTGACCGTGGTGGTCCCGGAGGTGCTGCCGGTGATGACGAGGCGGTCGGACGGCGAGGCATCGCCAGCCAGAACGGCCTCGATCTCCAACTGGCCGCCATTCCCGACATAATCGCCGTTGATGGTCAGCGTGCCGATCGAGTTGCCCGGCGCGATCGTGCCGCCCGGCTGGTTGGTCGTGGTCCCGACCGTGCCGATGCCCTGCAGGCGGCCGCCGATGACTTCCATCGTCCCGCCGAGGATGCCGTTCACGGCGAGCGTGCCCGCCAATACGCTGCCGGCGCCGGTGAAGGTCGAGCCGCTGTCGCCGGTCAGTTCCAGCTTGCCCGCGCCGTCCTTGATCAGGGCGCCCGCGCCGGTGAAGCTGGGAGATATGCCGATATCATGGCCATCCGTGTCGATGATGACGCCGTTCGCGCCGATCGTGATGGTGCGGGTGTCGAAACCTGCGAAGAAATTGGGATTGTTTGCGGTGGCGCGCAGGAGGCCGCCATCGAAGGTGACGCTGACCGCGCCATCGCCACCGAAGATCCGTCTGGTTTCAAGAACGCCGCGATTGGTCGTCGTGCCCTGCACAAGCAGCGTCCCGCTGGAGCCCGAGGCAACGCCGAGCTGGACACCGTCTTCAGCGCGAACCAGCCCGCCATTCTCGACCGTCAGCGAACCGGTGCCGATATTGCCGATGGTGAGGTTGTATGGCGACATCGACCATCTTGAGCCGGCTCCAGTCACCGTGACGCTACCGGTGCTGTTGGCACCGATATAGCCCTGATTGCTGGTGACGGTGGCGCCATCTTCGATACGCAAGGTGCCCACGTCGAAGCTGCCGACGGTGAACTGTCCGGTATTGGTCCATGTGGTGCCCGCGCCAGTCAGTACGACATTGCCTTGGCCACTGCTGCCGACGACACCTTCTGCGCTCGAAATCGTCGCACCGTCTTCCGCGCGCAGGGTTCCGGTCCCGTACAAGCCGACGGTCAGCCGGCCGCTGTTCTGCCAGGACGAGTCCTGTCCGCTGACCAGCGCATTGCCGCCGCCGCTGATGCTGCCGCCGACATTCGAAACCTGGCCGCCGGCGAGAATGTTCAGCGTTCCGGCGCCGTCGTACCCGACGTAGAGATCGCCGGTACTGGTCCAGGTCGAGGCTCTGCCGCTGCTGTCGGCGCCCGAAACTGTGACTGTCCCGCCAGCCGTGGGGTCGGCACCGATATAGCCAGACTGACTATTGACGACACCGCCGCCGGTGATCATCAGCGAGCCGGTTCCGCCCTGACCAATGACGAGATCGCCCGAATTGGTCCAGGTCGATCGATTGCCGCTGCCGTCGACCCCTGAAACGGTGACGGTGCCGTTGCTGCCAACGCCATAACCGATGGTGCCGAAATCATTGGTCACGGTTCCACCGGCCGTGATGTCGAGCTGGCCACTACCGGTATCGCCGATCCGGAGGTCGCTCCCAACGGCCCAGTTCGGGGTCTGGGCCGGGCCCGGGTTGAGGTCACCGCTACCCGCGACCGATTGTGCGTGCGCCGGCAGGTGGCTGGCGCAGGCCAGTGCGACGAGCGCTGTCGACAGCAGCAGGGCCTGGCGACGATCGCGAGCGGCAGCCGCGCCCTTCAACACTCGTCTCGTCAATATTCAGTCCCCCAGCCGACGATGTAGCTTTGTGATCATCGAGTTCCCCGCATGGGCGCGTATCCACGCGGAGAATCTTGCAGCAAGCGAATCGGCGCTGCTGATTCCATAGGCTGACATTCAATAGTTAATCGTAGTGGCAACGCGCTGCCTCTCTGGAACGGCTTTCGATTCCAATGAGGCCGGCCGGCTTACTTGGTGGTGTAGCCGCCATTGACGAGAATGGTCTGCCCGGTCATCCACCAGCCATCCGAGACGAGAAAGCGGATGAAGGGAACGATGTCCTCGATGTCGGTCAGGCCCGTCTTGGTGAACTTCGACAGGGCTGCCGCTGCCTTGTGATAGGCTTGAGCGTCGATGCCTTCCGCTGGATAGAAGAACGGCGTGTCCATCGGGCCCGGACCGATCGCGGTCACCGAGATGCCCCGATCGCCGAATTCCTTCGAGGCTGCGCGGGTGAAATGCTCGACCGGCGCCTTCGTGCCGGCATAAGCGGCATAGAAGGGCGTGTAGGCGCCCAGCAACGAGGTCACGAGCGTGCAGATCTTGCCGTTGTCGTTGACGTGCTTTCCAGCCTCCTTGAGGAAGAAGAAGGCAGACTTCGAGTTCACCGCGGTCATTTCGTCGTATTCGGCTTCGGTGATCGCGACGAAGGGCTTCTTCAGAACCTTGCCGACCGTGTTGATGGCGATGTCCGGCTTACCGATGGCAGCAACGGTGTCCGCGAAGAGCTTCTCGACTGCGCCGGCCGTGGTAAGATCGGACTGAAGCGCGATGGCCTTTGCGCCTGCGGCCTCGATGGCAGCAACCGTCTCATCCGCTGCGGGTTTGGTCGCGCTCGTGTTGTAGTGGATGGCCACGGCCTTCGCGCCGTGCTCAGCAAGGTCACGGGCAAGCAGCCCGCCGAGGTTCTTCGCCCCGCCGGCGATGAGAACCGTCTTACCCTTGATGCCATGATTGAGCATGTTCCGTCTCCGCTGGTCGCAGCAGCCAAAACGCGACCTTCGGCGAAACTGATGACGCTTTGGATGCCTGACCAGAGCAGCGACAGTATGTGCTCATGACTCCCCTTGACGAGGCAGGCACTTTGAGTTCCGGGCGTTGGGATGCGGAAGGATTCGCGATTATCCGGCTCTTTCAAGAGTCGGTGCGAGTGTCGGTGACGGCGAACCCGGCCTTTTCCAGGCCCTCCGCGATATGAGCGATGTAATCTTCCTGGAACTTTCGCCCGCGCCAATCGGAATAGAATTCAGCGGCGTAATTGGGCCTCAAATGGCGTAGGATTCGAAGATGCGTCTCTGCTCTGGCCGCGTCACCGAGCTGCCCGCAGACTGCGGCCAGCATGACATGCATGAAATAATATTTCTCATCGATGCTGAGGTTCGAGGCCAGCCGCAAGGCGCCCTCGTAATCGCGTTGGCGATATAGCTCCAGAATCGGGACACCGTACGACATCGCCGGATGGTAGTGCTCGCGCGCGTTGGCGCATCGCACGAGTTCGGCCCCCTCTTCATAGCGACCCATGACATAGAGCCGATTGCCCAGCGTCAATTGGTGTTCCCCGGATCCCGGGTTCAGGTCTATGGCCCGCCGGCCGGCCCTTTCGAATTCCTCGAACTTCCCCATGGCAAACAGCACTGTCGAGCGCATGCTGTGAGCCAGAGCCGAGTGCGGTGCGATGCGGACCGCTTCATCGGCCATGCCGAGGGCTTCCTGCAGGATCCTGCCGGCTTCAGCCGGTGGGGCGTAGAGCCCCCGAATCTCGTTCATCTGGATATAGGACAGCATCGCCCAGGCGTCCGAGTAAAACGGCTCATCTCTAACCGCTGCCTCGAGACATTTCCGGATATCCTTCTGCTCGGCGTCGTCGAGATTCGCCAGGTACGTGACGGCGTGCACGACACAGCTATAGGCATCCTGATGCTTGTCGGGGTGGAGCTGGCGCTCATTCACATTGATAATGCCCCAGCGCTGCCCGATCGCCCTCGCGACGGCTTCGCCGACGACCTTCTCCGCCGCCATCATCGAGGACGCTCCGGCGGATTCGATTTCCTCGCGCGACGCCAGAATGAGCCCTGACCGGTGCTCGCTCAGTATCCATTGGCATCGCAGCGTTCGTTCCTCGACGTCGGCCGCGATGTCGAGGATATAGATGCTGCCCGCCCCGCTGGGGCGCAGGGACGCTACGAGCTCCTCAAATGATCTGTGAGGCTCAAGACCGGCGATACGCAGGCCGTGATAAGGGACAAGAGCAGCAACGACCGAGCGGATTGTGCGAGACGATGCTTCGCGGGACCCGTCGCCGGCTGCCGACCTCACCACGATGATCGGGATCTTGTGCTCGGAGCCTTGCTGGCCTGCTTCAGGCCGCGCCTGCACGGGCATCGGCCGAAGCCCCGCCCGGATCAGTATCTCGTTGCTGCCCGAAGTCCCGGTCGCTTTCGCCTGACGACGCTCGAAGCGCGGTACGTATCCGCCAACCGGCAGATGAATCGCCACGTTCTCCGCAGCGCCGTCAACAGCGTAATAAAGGGCCAGTGCCGAACGCAGGCGGGTTGCCTCGTTGCGAACGACGGCATCCTTGGCGGGGTCGAAGTCGACGCCTCTGCCGAAGACATCGACCGCGATGGCATAGGCTTTCAGTTGGCCGCTTTTCCCCTCGATGGTCTTCTCGACGACATACCGAAGGAAGCGCGCACCTCGTTCGGAAATGCGAACGCTGTGCGCATTCAGCAGGCTGTCGAGTGCCGATGCGATTTCCTTCTCTTCAACGCCGTCGATAGGCATATCGCTGCTGGGTCCACGCTACCATGCGCCCCGGATGCGAGGAGCCAATTGCCTCAGGGCGCAGTTTTCTTTGCCCAACCACGCTTTGCTTCACTGCAGCATAACGCTCGGCGTTCCACAATCGCCCCCTGAAACTCTCGGCTATTTTGCTCGCGGTCGCGGCGAAGGAGCTCGCCATGATCAGGTTGATCACCACCGTCAGCACGGCGGTCCAGAACAGGTCGGCGAAGGGCAGGATCAGCGAGAAGGGCAGGGCACCGAGGATCGAGAACCAGGCGACGCTGGTCTGGCCGCGTGGCACGATGATGAAGGTGACGAGCAATGGCCTCTGGCCGCCGCCGGGGAAGATGCCCTGCGCCAGCCGCTGCCGGCCGCCCGGAGCTGTTGCCGCTTAACCGAGACGTGATTGCTCGCGAAACTGGCGCGGTGTGACGCCCGTCATCCGGCGGAAGGCGCGGCTGAAATGCGCGGGGTCGGTGTAGCCGGAGGAAAAGGCGACATCGATGATCCTGCAATCGGTGTCCTGCAGCAGCCGGCTGGCATGCTCGTATCTGACGGTGTCGAGGCTGCGTAGCCGCAAGGGCTTCAACTCAACTGACAGCAAGGGCGGCATCGCCCCTGCTGCTTTTGTCTTGGCATAGGCAATCGTCTGCCGGGCGCCTACTTGACCGCGGAGAAGGCCGTCGGCGCCAAGATCTGGCTGACGATATTCTCCGTAATCTGGCCGTCCGCTTCGCTCTTGGTGCGCGCTGCGGTCCAGTCCGGATCAGTCGCAAACGCCGTCCATTTCGTCTCGCGCTCGGCAAGCGATTCCCACACCAGGAAATAGGTCAGCTCCTGATTGGACGCCCCGATCAGCGTGGTGAAGAACCCGGCTTGCCGGATGCCGTGCTTGTCCCACAGCTTCAGCGTGGCCTTCTCAAAGCGGTCGAGCAAGGCCGGAAGCCGGCCAGGCAGGCAGCGATACACGCGCATTTCGTAGATCATCGAAAATCACGTCCTATCGGTGTTCTCGGGGCACGCAATTTGCCGCAACGATGGCCTGCCCCGATTGAATGGCCGGGCCTCGCTCCCGCTGGCGCCGGTCGCGACTTCTATGCCCGCTTGTGCTCCACCTTCGGCAGGAACCAGGCCAAGAGGCCGATCGCCGGCAGGAAGGCGCAGAGGCGGTAGACCGCCTCGATGCCGATCCAGTCGGCGACTTCGCCGAGGATCGCCGCCGCGAGGCCACCGAGGCCGAAGGAGAGGCCGTAGAACAGGCCGCCGATCAGGCCGATCCGGCCCGGCATCAGCTCCATCGCGTAGATCAGGATCGCGGCGAAGGAACTCGCCATGATCAGGTTGATCACCACGGTCAGGACACCGGTCCAGAACAGGTCGGCGAAGGGCAGCATCAGCGAGAAGGGCAGGGCGCCGAGGATCGAGAACCAGAGGATGCGGTTGCGGCCGACCCTGTCGCCGATGATGCCGCCGGCGAGCGCGCCGACCGCCGCGGCGGCGAGGAACAGGAACAGCATCAGCTGCGAGCCCTGCACGGAGACGCCGAACTTCCCGATCAGATAGAAGGTGTAATAGGAGCTGAAGCTCGACGAATAGGCGTTCTTCGAGAACAGCAGGATCACCAGGATGGTGATCGCGAAGGCGATCTGGCCCTTGGTATGCGCGGGCGTCGCGGGCGCAGCCGCTGCGACCTTCGCGGGCTTCAACGCAGCGGCGGCAGCGGCCGCCTTGCTCAAGGCGGCATAACGGCGCGCCGTCCAGACCATCAGGATCATGGCGAGCAGGGCCGCGGCCGAGAACCAGGCGACGCTGGTCTGGCCGCGCGGCACGATGATGAAGGCGGCAAGCAGCGGGCCGAGCGCGCCGCCGCTCTGGCCGCCGACCTGGAAGATGCCCTGCGCCAGCCCCTGCTGGCCGCCCGAGGCGTTACGGGCCATGCGGGTCGCTTCCGGGTGGAAGATCGAGGAGCCCAGGCCGACGCAGGCCGCCGAGATCAAGAGCAGGGCATAGCTGCCGGCATAGGCGAGGCCGATCAGCCCGGTCAGCGTGCAGCCCATGCCGACGACCATCGAATAGGGCATCGGGTTCTTGTCGGTGTAGTGGCCGACGACCGGCTGCAGCAGCGAGGCGGTGATCTGGAAGGTCAGCGTGATCAGGCCGATCTGGCCGAAATCGAGTGCATAGGCTGTCTTGATGATCGGGTAGATCGCCGGGATCAGCGACTGGATCATGTCGTTGAGCAGATGCGTCGCGCTGAGCACGAACAGCACCGGCAGGTCGGCGCGGCGGGTGGAGGCGATCGGCTGGCTGACGTTCATGCGGCTGATTTCACCGGGTGCAGCCGAGATGGCCGGCGAAGGCCCGCCGGGTGACTGCGAAGTCGGCTCATAGCATCGCGATCGGCTGTAAACCCAGAGCCAAGCGCACAGAGCCGCCCTGATGTGGACGCGGGATGGGGCGGCAGGTCAGCCCGCCGCCGCCGTCGGCGGTTACTTCACCTCGCCGGCGATCTCGGTGAGCGCCGGGGCCTTCTGGATCAGCCCACGCTCGACGAGGAAGGCGCCGAAGCGCTCATAGCGGCCCTGGTCGAGGGCGCGTGGCCGCTTGGCGAAGCGCGGCAGCGTGTCGATCCAGGCCTGGCGGTTGAGGGCGTCGTCGAGATCGGGATGGGCAGCGATGAAGAGCTTCCAGGCCTCCTGCGGGTGGTTGGTCAGGTAGAGCGCCGCCTTCTCGATCGCGTCGAGGAAGCGCGGCAGGCGGCTGTCATTGAGCCCATTGCTGCGGGTGATCAGGATCAGCTCGTCATAGGCGGGAACGCCATGCTCCTCGGGATAGAAGGCCGTGCCCGGATGGCCTTCGAGCTTCAGCTGCGTCAGCTCGAAATTGCGATAGCCGCCGATGGTGGCATCGACCTTGCCGCCGATCAGCGCGGCCGAGAGGGCGAAGTTGACGTTGACCAGCTTGACGTCGTCGAGCTTGAGGCCGGCCTTGGCCAGCATCTGGCCGAGCAGGGTGGTCTCGGTGCCTGAGACGGCATAGCCGACCGTCTTGCCCTTGAGGTCGGCGAGAGACTTGATCGGCCCGTCGGCCTTGACGATGACGCTGTTGAGCGGCGTCTCGACCAGCGTGCCGACGCGGACGATCGGGATGCCGGCGGCGTGGTCGAGATAGAGATTGGGCTGGTAGTGGATGCCGATATCGGCCTGGCCGGCGGCGACGAGCCGCGGCACGGCCGAGGGGTCGGACGGCGGCACCATGGTGACCTCGAGCCCGGCTTCCTTGAACAGGCCGAGCTTCTGCGCGACGACCAGCGGGGCATGGTCCGGATTGACGAACCATTCGAGCATCACGGTCAGCTTGTCGGCGGCACGGGCCGGGCTGGCCAGGCCGGCGGCCAAGGCAAGGCCGGTGGCGAGGAGGGCGCGTCTGGAGAGGGCGCGGAGGCTCATGCGGCGAAATCCTTCTGCGTGATCGGCTTGAAACGGGGAAGCGTCACGGCTCGCTCGCCCAGGGAAGCAGGCGCGGGCCGAGCGCATCGACGAGATGGCGCAGGACGAGGCTGAGCACGGCGAGCACGGTCATCGCGGCGAAGACCGTGTCGGTCTGCATGCGGGCATTGGCCTGGACCATGACGAAGCCGAGCCCGGCGGAGGCGCCGACCCATTCGCCGATCACCGCGCCGAGCGGCGCGAGCGGAGCCGCGACCCTGAGGCCGGTGAGCAAGGCGGGCATCGCCAGCGGCAGGCGGACATAGCGCAGCGTCTGCCAATGCGTCGCGGAGGTCAGTGCGGTGGCGTCGATCAGTTCGGGATCGGTCCGGCGCAGGCCGTCGGTGAAGGCGGAGGCGACGGGGAAGAAGATGATGATCGTCGCCATGATCACCTTCGAGCCCATGCCGAAGCCAAACCAGACGACCAGCAATGGCGCGATGACGAAGACCGGAAAGGACTGCAGCACGAGCAGCACCGGCCAGATGAGGCGGCCGAACCGCGGCAGCGCCACGATGGCGAGCGCCGTCAGCGCGCCGAACGCCGAGCCCAGCACGAAACCGAGCGCCATTTCGGCGATGGTGGTGAGGCTGTGGCCGAAGAGGAAGCCGGGCTGGCGCTGGAAGGCCAGAGCGACATCGAACGGCGAGGGCAGGATGTAGCGCGGCGGCTGGAACAGCCAGATCGCCCCCTGCCAGGCCAGGAGCAGGACGAGGATGGTGCGCAGCGCCGGAGCGAGCGCCGCCGTCACCGGCCTTGCGCCGGGAACCAGGCTCCGCTCTGTCTCGCCGCGCGTCGTCAAGGTCCGCCTTTCCGGGGGAAGGCGGGCGCGGGGATAAGCGTCGAATCGGCTGCCCCGAGCGACTCCCTCCGCCAGCATGATCTGGTTCAGGTTCGAAGGGTGCTTCTCAGCTCGCCTTGCGGCGAACGCCCCCGTCTCTCGATCGCCCTTGTGACAGAGCGGCCAACGGCTGTCACGCCATACTCAGAGCCCGAACTCAGGCCTCGTCCGCATAAGCCGAGTCGAAGAAGGCCTTCTCCAGCGCGATGGTGCGCAGGAAGAAGTCCCGGCTCGTTTCAGCGTCCTGCGGCCCGACGCGGTCGAGTTCGGTTCGGAGGAAGCCGACGAAATCGCGGAAATCGGGATTGTCGTGCAGGGTGATCCACTCGGCATGGACGAAGCTGGCCGGCAGCGGCTGCGAGGCCTGCTGGGCCCAGTCGAGATAGAGCCATTCGGCGACGACCAGCACGGAGAGGGCAGCGGCATAGGAGCGGGTCGCCGCGGCCTCGCGCATGATCGCCTTGAAGCCCGCGGTGGGCTTGGTATCGGGCGGAGCGGTGCGATCCTGCTCGCTGACGCCGAGCGCCTCGAAGGAGCGCAGGAAATAGGTGTTCTCCTCGCCGCTGACCATGCCGATGAAGCGGCCGAAGCGGATGCGCGCCTCGAAGCTGTCGGCGCCGGCGAGCGCCGCGCCGAGCAGGGTCAGGAAGCTGTCGAGGAAGCGATGGTCCTGGATCAGGTAGCGGGCCATGACCGCATCGGACACCGACCCGTCCAGCAGTTCGCGGACGAAGCGGTGACCGACGGATTGCGACCAGGCCGGCTGGCTGGCCTGGCGCAGGGTCTCGGTGAAACGTTCGGTCATTAGGTCGGCCTTTCGCTGATCGGCCCTCCCTAACAGGGCCGCTGCCACGCGGGAATGCGCGGCGGCGGCAGGAGACGGCCGCGCCAGCGCTATTTCAGCCGCCCGGCGACGATCTTCGCCAGCTCGCCGACGCGCGCCTTTGCTTCGGCGTGGAGTGCCTGGTCGCGCTCGCCGCCGGAGACGCGGACATCGACCGTGGTCAGGCCCTTGCGGATGTGGATGCGATTCATGATGTCGAGCGCCGCCTCGTCGCCGAGCCCTGCGACCGGCGTCTTCGCTTCCGAGACCTTGATCGCGCTCTGGAACCAGCGCTTCGACAGGTCCTCATTGGCTGCGACATTGCGGACGCTGACCTGGATCTGGTTCAGCTCGATCGTGCGCTTGCCGTCCTTCTCGACCGTGCGCTTGGCGTCGAACTGGCAGCCGATCGGGTTCGGCAGCGCCTCCTGCCGATTCTCGCGGCTCTCATGAGTGATCTTGCCCATCAGCTTGCGCGGCTCGCTGATCGTCATGCCGGGGAAGGCGGCCTTGACCTCTTCGGGCGACAGCAGGGCGCAGGCGTCCGGCCATTGCTCGACCGGGGCGACGGAGGAAGGGCGGGTGTCGGCCGGCACGGTCACTGCACTGTTCGTCGCGACCTGCTGGGGTGTATCGACCATGCCGGCGCCGCCCTGCCAGCGCGCGGCGGCCTGCCTGGCGAGCGCGAGCGCGTTCGGCGTGGTCTGCTCGGAATAGAGGTCGAGCGAGACGGCATAGATCAGGTCGTCCTTGCGGGCGCGGATCACCACGCTGGAGGAGCTGGTCTCCAGGAAGGCCTCGTCGCCGACACCGCTTAGCGGTTCGAGCTTGAGCGTGATCTTCGGATCGGCCGCGACCTTCTCGCGCGTTCCCTTGATCGAGGCGAAAGCCTGCGCCGGGGTCTCGCGGCCCTTGGCGATGCCGTCCCAGCGGATCACCGTGATCGAGGCGAAGCGGGCGAACTCGAGCTTCGAGGTCGAGCTCGGCAGCTTCACCGAGTACATGCAGCTCTCGGCATATTGCGGGCCGCGATAGATCGGGCTCAGCGTCGGTCCCTTGGCGGTGATCGGGCGGCTGGGGAAGAGCGCTTCCAGATCGGCCTGCGGCAGCAGGCGGCAGGCGTCGGGCGCCTTGCCCGGCGCGGCGATCGGCTCGGTGGCGGGTGCTGCCGGTGTGGTCTGGGCAAAGCTTGGGCCGGCGAGCGCCAGCAGCAGCGGGGTCACGAGCACGGAACGAGCGAGCATCGGATCGGGTCTCCAGGGACGGGCGCGCTGCGGGCGATCGCGGCTGCGCCGTTCGGGGACGCGTCAAGCTAGGGGCGATGGTGGCGCGATCATGGCGCCGCACCGGGTGGTGATAATGATTGCTGACAAGGGCTGTCAGGCAGGAGGGCGGCCAATCTGGGCCGTCAGCACGCTGGTCATCCGACCGAAACGCCGGTGCAGCGGCGCTTTTCGCTAGCGAAGCGCTGCGCGAGGGCGCCGGGAATCAGTCCGGGCGGCGGGCGACCGCGAGAGCGACGCGCTTTGACCAGAGCCGCTCGCACAGGCTCACGACGGCAAGCCCGCTGACGCCACCCATGATCTTGACCAGCGCATCCAGCGCGCGGGCATGCCGGCTTGCTTCGAAATGCTGGGCGATCTCGAGCCCGGCGGCGCCGGCAACGATGCAGACGAGAATCGCGCCCTTGCGCGACGGGTAGGCGGTGGCGAGTGCCGCTGCGGCGACCAGATAGGCGATGAAGCGTTCGAGCTGCGGCCCCATATGCGCAAGATGCGGGCGCGCGCCGATAGGCGACAATGTGGCGAACACGACGAGGGCAACGGCGCTCCAGCCGATCAGCGCAGCCCAGCGACGTACGGAAAGCTCGCTTTCGAAGAACCGCATCGCCGCCTTCTGCGCTTGCCGCTGCACCATTCCGTCCCAGGAAAGCAGAAAGGGCCCAAGCGGTCATCGCTCAAGCCCTCGAAAATGCTGGCTCCCGGAGCAGGATTCGAACCTGCGACCAATCGATTAACAGTCGATTGCTCTACCGCTGAGCTATCCGGGATCGGTGGGGGGCGTATAGCGACGCTCCCGGCCGGGTGCAACCCCTTTGCTGGCATCTGACCGGAGAAAATCGTGGGCAAGCGATCTGCCCTATCGTCAATTCACATTGGCGCGAGAGTTTCGGTTGCGGCGCGCCGCGGCATGTGGTTATAGGCCCAGCCGTGGAGCGCGCTTTCAGTGACGCTCCCTGGATGGCCTCGTGGCGGAGTGGTTACGCAGAGGACTGCAAATCCTTGCACCCCGGTTCGATTCCGGGCGAGGCCTCCAAATCTCACCACGGCGACGGTCGATGCGCCGCGCGCTGGTGCTCAGACCCAATAGACCAGATAGAGCACCGCCAGCGCTCCGCCTAAGAGCAGGCTGAACTTGCCTGTCCGGCTGCGCAGGAAGGCCTCGACCGCGCGGGCGAGCGCCGCAAGCGCGAAGGCCGCGGCGATGAGCGATCCGACCGAGAGCGCGGTGAAGGCGATGACCTTCCAGGCCGGGGCTCCGCCGGAGATCAGCAGCCAGTCCACGACGATGCAGAACGCCAACAGTTTGAGCGCGGCGTACCAGCGCTCGGCCCGTGCCGGCGGCTTGCTTGTCGTTGCCCGTTTGCGGGGACGCGACGGGGCGGAGCGGCCAGGAGAGCCGATGGCGGGCAAAGCTGCGGGCGCCCTGTCGGGGATTGCCCGGATATCCCGGGCCCAGTTCTCGGACATCCGAGCCTGATCGCGGAGGATCTGGTCGTTGACCTGGTTCAGGTCGTGAAAGAAGCGATCCTGCCGGTTGATGTCCGGGCTCTTGTAGGGATCTTCGCCAGGCGCGTACCACATGCTCGGCCCCCGTCGTTCGGTTCTGTCGCAAATCCTCGATATCGGCAGTCAAACGAAGCTTGCGGGCCGCAGAGGTGGTTTCGGCAGCGTGGGCAATGCCGAGCGATCAGCCGGAACGGCGTCGCCTGACGCGTTCGACCAATCCCAGGCACCAGTGAGCGAAGCGCGCCATCGGCCGCTGCAGCGGCGGCACGTCGGCGGCCAGCAGCATCAGGCCGAGCGGCAGCATCCAGGCGCCGAGAATCGGCAGGAACGAGAACACGCCGCCGATCAGCAGCGCGAGTCCGGCCGGAATCCGGATCAGGCGGGAATCGCGATGGCGGAGCCAGCGCATCGCTTTGGCGAGGCGGGGAGGGAGCTCGGCCTCGATCCGCTTGAAGGCGACCCTTAGCTCCTGTCTTGCGGATGGGTAGTGCATGTCCCCTCGATCGTCGTTGCCCACAGCAACGCACAGCGCGCGCCATGGTTCTCACGGCTGTAGCCGGCAACCATGCGCGCTTGCTGCCCGTTGCCCGCAACCGCGGATGTCGTGGCAAATGGGGTTCCGAAAGCGGCACTGACACCCGCAAGGCGGCGGGACCGAGCGCCGAGCGGCCAAATGCCGCGCGGGTGCCGACAGGAGCGGGGGGGCGAGATGGGGTGGAAGGACCTGGTCCGCAGCGTGCGTGACAAGGTGCTGGGCGGGCGGGCTGCGCCCGAGCCGGCAGAGGAACTCACCAACTACGAGATCCTGCTCCGGGACTACGATCTGCACTCGCTCTTCCTGCATGACGAGATCCCGCGCCTCTATGGCGAGCGCGATGCGATGCGCCGGGCCTGGCAGGAGCGCGATTTCGCAGCTTATCGCATCGCCTTCGAGGCAGCACGGGCGCAAGGCGACCTCGCCGAGAATGGCAAGCCGCGCTATCTCCTGGTGAAGGACTGGTTCCTCGAGGAATTCACGGCGATCCCCGACAGCGACGATGCAGGACCGCGGCACGAGGCGCTGCTCGACGGCTTCGCCAGCTATTTCCGCGAGGATCCCTCGCCCTTCTCGGCGGCGACCTATGCCGATGCGCTGCGGGTCACGGCCTATGCTTGGCGCGGCACGGCCTGCGCCGCCGACGTCAACATGGATCAGGCCGATCAGTTTCGAAAATTCCTGCGCCAGGCGGATGCGGTGCTGGACAGCCAGCCCGATCCGGAAGACTTCTCCTGGCGTGCCAGCGATTTCCGGCGCGGGGCCGAGACCGGCTCCTTCAGCGAGTACCAGCGCCGGTTCGAGGCGGCGTGGGCGCTCGACCGCTACAATATCGACCTGTGTCGCAACTTCGCCCGGATGATCATGCCGCGTTGGCTCGGCCGCGACGAGCACGACCTCGAGGTCTTCGCCCGGCGTGCCGCCGAGCTGACCAAGGATCGCTTCGGCTATAGCTTCTACGCCCTGATCCAGGCGGCCAATACCGAGGTCGGCGAGCATGAGATCGAGGACACGCTCTGCGATCCCGTGCTGGTCAAGCAGGGCTTCGAGGATCTCCTCGCCCGCTTCCCGGCGCCGAGCAACTTCAACCTCTATGCCGACATGCTGGAGTGGATGAAGGATACGCAGGCGCTGGCCGACCTGCTCGAAACCCGCTTCCGCACGATCGTTCCGGAGATCTGGTACGGCGACACGATCGACGACAAGTTCGTCTACGCCTTCGAGACGCTCCTGGAGGCTGACGAGGTGCTGAAGGCGCGCCGGCCGCCAGCGTGAGGGCGGGTTGCGAAGTCCTGACGGATGACGTTGGGGAAAATTTGCAATCGTTGCATGACTTTTCGGGCTTTGCGCCGCCGGATCATGAGGTTAGCCTGATTCTCCGGCCAGCATTCCGCGGCCGGTGCCGTAGCGGACGTTGCCTGGCCGAGGGGGAAGGTCGGTGCGCGCCGGCAAAGCGCGTGGCTGGCCGAGGACTGAGATGGCGCGGGCGAATCTCGACGTGGTCACCGACGCCGTCGACGGGCTGCTGGATGCGGCTCTCGACTTCCGCCAGATGTCCGGGGCGATCGAGCAGGTTCGCCATCTCTTCGACGGCTCCAAGATCTGCCTCGGGTATTTCGGCCCGAATTCCCATCCCGACGACGCGATCACCAACGCATCCGACCCCGATCTCAATGCGTTCCTCTATCGCGAGCTGATGCCGGACGCCGCACGTTTCGCCGCGCGCGTGGCATCGGTGCCGATCGGCTCGGCCTACCGGGACCAGATCCTGTTCGGCGAGGACTTCCGCGACAGCCGCCTCTGGCGCGAATGGATGGCGCCGCAGGATATGTATGGCGGGATGGCGAGCCGCGTGCTCGATATCGACGGTTCCTTCTGGATGTTCGACATCCAGCGTGGCCGCCGCCAGGAGATGTTCGACGCGTCCGAATTCGCGCTGTTCGAGCGGGTGGCGGGAGTGATGCGGCGCGTCACGCTGCTGCATCACCAGCTCGGCGGCATCAGCATCGAGCGCGAGATGGCGCGGCGGGCGCTCGACGAACTCTCGCTCGCTGTCATCATCGTCGACCGTGCCATGCAATTCGCCTATGCGAATGCTGCCGGCGACGAATTGCTGGCCGATCCGGCGGGCCCGCTTGCCTTGCGTGGCGGCCGATTGTGGGCCCATGCCGTGTCCGAGCAAAGCGGGCTGAAGGAGCTGGTCGTCAAGGCGAGCGACCTGAGCGGTGCACGAGGGCAGATGCTACTGCGGGCGCGCAGCGGGGAAGCGTGCGACGTTTCGCTCTGCGTCACGCCGCTGTCTGCGGCCTACGCCCTGCCCGGGCGGATGAACGATGTGATGATCGTGGCGCGCCTGCTGGAGCCGGCCGGCGGGGGGCTCACCGCGGCAAGGCAGATGTTCGACCTGACCGAGGCCGAGGCGAAACTGGCGCTGGGGCTGGCTTCCGGCCTGTCCCTGACCGAGCTGGCGCAGCAGCAGGGCATCAGGATAACGACGGCGCGCACTCATCTCGCCCGGATCTTCTGGAAGACCGGCACCCGGCAGCAGAGCCAGGTCGTGGCCCTGCTGCGTGCGGCGGAGTTGCCACTGCGGAGCCGGTAGCGTTGCTCCGATCCATCGTTCAGCGCCGGACCAGCTCGACGCGGCGGTTGCGCGCCCGGCCGGCTTCGTCGGCATTCGATGCCACCGGCTGTTCCAGCCCCTTGCCGAGCGCATTGAGCCGGCTGCGATCGATGCCGTAGCGGGTCGACAGCTCGGCGACGACCGAGAAGGCGCGCATGTCGGAGAGCTTGAGGTTGTAGGCGGCGCTGCCCTGGTTGTCGGTGTGCCCGACGACGTCCAGCCGCAGGGCCGGGCTCTTGCCCAGCAATTCGGCGATCGCCTTGAGCTGCGGCTGCGATTCCGGCTTGATGTCGGCCTTGTCGTAGTCGAACAGGATGCCATAGACGTTGGTGCGGCCGTTCTGGTCGATCTCGCGGCCAAGCTGGCTCGCCTCGACCACCTGGATCTGCCCCGTCTGCATCGCCCCCGCCTCGATGACGCGTGCGATCACCGTCCGGCCGCGGCTTTCATCCTCAGAGAAGGCGAGGCTGACATGGACGGTGCCGCCCGGCCGGTTCAGCCTGGCGTAGAGATAGCGGCCGGTGCCGTTGCCGAAGAAGTTGCGGACGAAATCGCCGAGCTGCAGCTTCGGCAGGTCGGTGGTGCCGTCGAGCGCCAGGCCGAGGAACAGGCCGGGATATTTGCGTCCGTCGCTGAAGCAGGTTCCGGCATCGGTCGAGCAGGTGAAGGGAACCTCGAAGCCGGCTCCGGTCAGGCTCGCCTGGTAGTTGCGCAGAGCCTCGAGGCCGGTGCGGCCGGGCGGAAGCTTGTAGTAGAGCGTGAAGACCTTGCCCTCGACGCTCTGCCAGCCGGCGCCGCTCTGCTCGCGCGAGCTGCGCTCCTCGATCGGGCCGGTGATGATGCGGGCCTCGTCGAAGGCCGCCTCCTTGAAGCCGACTTGCTGCGCGCCCTGGAAGCGGCCGAGGAGGGGATGGTCCTGGGCCAGGCCCGGCGTGGCGAGGTGGCAGGCCAGCATCAGTGCCGGCCAGAACAGGGATCTTGCTTTCATGGCGCATGCTCGCGGTGGAGGGCTCGTCGCCAGGATGGCGGCAATGCCAGCCCATCCGCATCCTTCATTCGGACGAGCTGTCAGCACGGCCTCGCCTCCCGACGCGGGGCGATGCCCGGCCTTGCCTTTTGCCGCGGCCTCGCCCAAAACCCGCGGGCAGGGTCGAGGCGCCCGTCCGGGCGTCTTCCTTCGGAGATTTGAGCATGAGCAGCTTCGCCGATCTGCGGCGCATGATGGTCGATTGCCAGTTGCGCACCTATGACGTGACCGATCGCGCCGTGCTTGCCGCGGCCGATACGGTCCCGCGCGAGGCCTTCCTGCCGGGCGAGCTCGCGCATCTGGCTTATCTCGACCGCCAGGAGCCGCTGCCGGGCACGAGCCGGGCGCTGCCGGCGCCGATGGTGACTGCGCGGATGATCCAGGTGCTCGACCTGCAGCCGGGCGAGGAAGCCCTCGAATATGGCGGCGGCTCGGGCTATGGCGCGGCGCTGATGGCGGCGATGGGTGCCAGGACGACGCTGCTGGAGCCCGACGAGGCTGCTCTGGCGCTGGCGCGCACCGCCTTTGCCCAGCCGGGCGTCGCGGCCGCTGAGCTGCTCGCGAAGCTGCCGGAGCACAGGCAGTTCGACGCCGTGCTGGTCAGCGGTGCCTGCGAGACGCAGCCCGAGTCGCTCTTTCGCCATGTTCGCCAGGGCGGACGGCTGATCGTCGTCGAAGGCGTGGGGCGCGCGGCGCGCGTCATGCTCCACCGCAAGGTGGGCGAATCGCTCTCCGGCAGGCCGGTCTTCGACGCGGCGGCGCCGCTGCTGCGTGAATTCCGCAAGGCAGAGGTGTTCGCGCTGTGAGGGCAAGGCCGGCCTTGAGGCCGGTTTTCCCCAGAAGGGCTAGCCCGTCGGTACTAATCCCGGCGGGAGTGTCGCATTTTTGCGGCAGTTGCGAATTGAAAAGCGGCCGGTTCCTCTCGCATCATTGGCGAGACGAGCTGCGAAGCTTATGATTTTAAATCGAGTGCCGAGGCTGGGGCGATGCCTGGGCGTGACTAGAGTCCGCACAAGAGGCGTCCAGTGATTGTAACGCGACCAACGTTGAAGAAGACCGCGAGCCGCCTGCTGCTCGCCGGCATGCTGGGAGCCGTGACGGGCTCGCCGGTGCTGGCGCAGACGATGGAAGCGGCGCTGGGGCGTGCCTATTCGGCCAATCCGACGCTGAACGCACAGCGCGCCCTGTTGCGCGCCACCAACGAGAACGTGCCGCAGGCGCTTTCCGGCTATCGGCCGCGCATCACGGCCTCGGCCGATATCGGCGCCAGCATCACCGAGAGCGATATTCCTTTCAACGCGCAGAAGAACGGCGCTGCGCACAGCAATTCCGTCTCCCGCCTCAACCCGCGTGGCGGCGGGCTGCAGGTCGACCAGAACATCTTCGACAGCGGCAAGACCCGCAGCTCCGTGAGCCAGGCCGAATCACAGGTGCTGGCGGCGCGCGCGACGCTGCGCAACACCGAGCAGAACGTCCTGCTCGACGCGGCGACGTCCTATATGAACGTGCTGCGCGACACGGCGATCCTCAACCTCAACCGGAACAACGTCGAGGTTCTGGAGGAGCAGCTGCGCCAGACCAAGGATCGTTTCCAGGTCGGCGAAGTCACGCGGACCGACGTGGCTCAGGCCGAGGCGCGCCTGTCCTCGGCGCAGTCGCAGGCGATCCTGGCCGAATCCAATCTCAAGACCTCGATCGCGCGCTTCCGCCAGAATGTCGGTACCGAGCCCAAGCAGCTCGCTCCCGGCCGCCCGGTCGAGAACCTGCTGCCCAAGTCGCTGCCGGCTGCGCTGAACGGCGCCTTGCAGGGGCATCCGGCGATCATCGCGGCGCTGCACGGCGTCGATGCGGCAGAGCTGCAGGTCAAGGTTACCGAGGCGGATCTCGGTCCCACGATCGGCGTGCGCGGCCTCGTGCAGCAGCGCTACGACAACCAGTTCTTCGGCGACAACCGCACCTCGGCCAGCGCGGTGGCGACGCTGACCATCCCGATCTACGAGGGCGGGCAGGTCTATTCACGGACCCGCCAGGCCAAGGAGACGGCCGGGCAGCGCCGGATCGAGGTCGACACCTCGCGCGACACAGTCCGTGCCGCCGTCGTCTCGGCCTGGGGCGCGCATGACGCGGCCAAGGCGCAGATCACCGCCGCACAGGCACAGGTGCAGGCGGCCGAGACCGCGCTCGCTGGCGTGCGCGAAGAAGCCAAGGTCGGCCAGCGCACCACCCTCGACGTGCTGAACGCCCAGCAGGAACTGGTCAGCGCCCGCTCGACCCTGGTCACGGCACAGCGCGACCGCGTGGTGGCGTCCTATGCCGTCCTCTCCGCGATCGGCAAGCTCTCGTCCGATACGCTGAAGCTCAAGGCCGAGCGCTACGATGCGCGCAAGCACTATGATCAGGTCAAGGGCCTGCTCTGGGGCACGCAGACGCCGGACGGACGCTGAGCCTGCGCGCTCGATCATGCCCGTCTGTCGCGGGCATGATCTTCCGTGCCTTGCCTCGTCTCGCGCCCTCGCGTGAAGCTGTATCCAGTTCGTTCGCAGATGCCTTGAAACCGGCGCGCCGCAGCACCGGTGCAACACTCCGGATTTCTCCTGTGGGCCGGCCCCAAGGCGCCTTGCCTGCCGGTTTTCCGGTGAAATACTCATGCAGCGGGGCGCACTGATTCCTTAGGCGTCCTCTGAGTCGAGTGACCGGAATCAGCATGAGCGCGCAGCCCAAGGCCAGTGAACCTTCGATGGAGGAGATTCTCGCCTCCATCCGGCGGATCATCGCCGATGACGAGAAGCCTGCCGCGCCGCCGGAGGAAGCCGCTCCGGAGCCGGTCGCATTGGCGCCGCAGCCTGAACCGGACCCCGAGCCCGAGCCGATCGAGGACGACGTGCTCGACCTCGGCGCCGAGGCAGAGCGCATCGTCGAGGAGACGCCTGCGCCTGTCGCGGCGACTGCGGACGATGTCGACTTCGCCGAGCCGCAGTCCGCGGCATTGCCCGAGCCCCAGCCGGAACCTGAGCCGCCTCAACCCCAGGCCTTCTTCGTGCCGCCGCCGATCCAGCAGCAGCCGATCCAGCCGCAGCCTGCGCCGCCGATGGACATGGCGGCGCTGATTTCCGACCAGACCGGCGCTGCCGTGCAGAACGCCTTCGGCGCGCTCGCCAACACCGTGCTCAGCAACAATGCGCGCACGCTGGAGGATCTGGTCAAGGAGATGCTCAAGCCGATGCTCAAGACCTGGCTCGACGACAACCTGCCGGCCATGGTCGAGCGGCTGGTCCGGGCCGAGATCGAGCGGGTCGCCCGCGGCGGGCGGCGCTGAGACTCAGCGGCGCCGTTTCCGGGCGGGTGCCCGGCGCGGCCCGAACGCCCCACCCTCGTTGAGGCTCTGGATGGCGTAGCCTGCCAGAGCCATCAGCGCGGTCTGCGGGCCGAGCCGCGAAACCAGAAGCTGCATGCCCAGCGACAGAGGACGGGGATAGCGGCCCGACGCCGCTTCCGACGCCACCCAGGCGCCGACCAGGTGAACGAGAAGTCTCATCGTCGCCCCCTCAGAGCAGGACTTTGCGGTTGCTGCCGAGATCGGGCCGCGAGCCGGTAATCGCTGCGGCCGCCATCTTCACCGATGTCACGATCTTGCCGGGGCTGTCCCAGAATTCCGCCAGAGCGGGCCGTACCTTGAGGATGCGGATATTGGGATCGTCCTTACTCTCCCAGAAGGCACGCGCTGCCGGAGACCACAGCTCGGCGACGCGGAGGCGATCGTCGAGCAGGTTGGCCGTGCCGGTGACGGAGACGTATTTGTAGCCGCCATTGTCGCCGAAGCAGAGGCAGACATTCTCGTTGATCTCGATCTCGTCATCCTTATGGGAGCGCAGATCGGTGAGGAAATAGATCGCATCCTCGTCGCGGCGCGGATGGGCGCTCATCGGGCGGGCATGCAGCTGGTCGCCATTGCCGTCATGGCTGACGAGCATGCACAGGCCGATCTCCTCGATCAGCTCCCAGGCGCGGTCCTGGTCGGTCTTTCTGGTCATTGGGGCCTCCTTGTGCGGTTCTTGTCCAACTGGCGCCGGGCCGGTCGGTTCCCGCGGAACGCTTGGGCGGAATCCGCGTTCGAGAGGTCATGCGGCGCCAAAGCACGCGCGCCTGGTCTGGAGTGTCCCCATGAAGAAGCCCGCCTCGCGGATCGACATGCCGTCGAACGCCAAGAACGAAGTGATCGCTATTCTCAACGAGCGCCTGCAGGACGGCATCGATCTGGCACTCGCCACCAAGCAGGCACACTGGAATCTGAAAGGCCCGGGCTTCATCGGCGTGCATCTGATGCTCGACGGCTTTCGTCGGGAACTCGACGAGCATGTCGACACCGTCGCCGAGCGCGTGGCCCAGCTGGGCGGCACGGCGCTCGGCACGACCCAGACGGTCGCATCCGGCAGTAGCCTCAAGCCCTATCCGACGGACATCGTCGCGGTGAAGGACCATCTCGATGCGCTGATCGAGCGCTACGCCGGCACGGCGAACAGCGTCCGCGACGCGATCGACAAGACCGACGAGGCGGGGGATGCCGGCACGGCCGATCTGCTCACGGCCTATTCGCAGAGCCTCGACAAGGCGCTGTGGTTTCTGCAATCGAGCGCCGCCTGAACGCCGACAGGGCCGCCATGCATCGAAATCGTTGACGGGACGCCCGTCCGTGCGCTCTTAAGACCGCAGACCTTTTTGGCTTTCGTTTTCACGGCCGGGGCAGGTTCCCCGGCCGTTTGGCGTTCGAGCAGAGCGATGATGGACAAGACATTCGAGCCGGCCTCCGTCGAGGCGCGCATCAACAAGGCCTGGGAGGAGGCGGATGCCTTCAAGGCGGGGCGCGGGGCTGCGCCCGGGGCCGAACCCTATTGCATCGTGATCCCGCCGCCGAACGTCACCGGCTCGCTGCATATGGGCCATGCGCTCAACAACACGCTGCAGGATCTGCTCTGCCGCTTCGAGCGTCTGCGCGGCAAGGACGTGCTCTGGCAGCCGGGCACCGACCATGCCGGCATCGCGACGCAGATGGTGGTGGAGCGCAAGCTCGCGGCCGAGAACAAGACCGATCGTCGGACCATGGGCCGCGAGGCCTTCCTGGCCGAGGTCTGGAAGTGGAAAGAGGAATCGGGCGGGACGATCGTCAACCAGCTCAAGCGCCTCGGCGCCTCCTGCGACTGGTCGCGCGAGCGCTTCACCATGGACGAGGGGCTCTCGGCCGCCGTCCTCAAGGTCTTCGTCGGCCTGCACAAGCAGGGGCTGATCTACCGCGCCAAGCGGCTGGTGAACTGGGATCCGAAGTTCCAGACCGCGATCTCGGACATCGAGGTGCTGCAGCTCGAGAAGACCGGCTCGTTCAAATGGCAGCGTGGCGGCGAGGAGGCGTTCGACGCCGCCAAGCTAGAGAAGGCGCTGGCCAAGGACCCGAACGGCCACCTCTATTATTTCGACTATCCGATCGAGGGCGTCGCCTACGATCCGGAGGATGCTTCGACCTACATCACCGTCGCCACGACCCGGCCGGAGACGATGCTGGGCGATACCGGCGTCGCGGTTCATCCGGAGAACGACAAGCTCAAGGGCCTGATCGGCAAGAACGCGGTCCTGCCGCTGGTCAAGCGCGTCATCCCGATCTTTGGCGACGACTATGCCGATCCGGAGAAGGGCACTGGCGCGGTCAAGATCACCCCGGCGCACGACTTCAACGACTTCGATGTCGGCAAGCGCAATTCCCTCAGGGTCGTCAATATCCTGGACGGCGAAGCTCGCATCCTGATTCAGGACAATGCCGACTTCCTGGAAGGCGCTGCGCCCGAGGCCGAGACGCTGGCGCTCGACGGCTTCGACCGCTTTGCCGCGCGCAAGGCCGTGGTCGGGCTGATGGCGGCGCGCGGCCTGCTGCGCAAGGTCGAGCCGAACACGCACACCGTGCCGCATGGCGACCGCTCGGACGTCGTGATCGAGCCCTGGCTGACCGACCAGTGGTATGTCGACGTCCAGCCGCTGGCGCAGCGCGCGCTCGCGGCGGTCAGGGACGGCAAGACCCGGATCACGCCGGAAAGCTGGACCAAGACCTATAATGACTGGCTCGAGAACATCGAGCCCTGGTGCGTCTCGCGCCAGCTCTGGTGGGGACACCAGATCCCGGCCTGGTACGGGCCGGACGGGGAATGCTTCGTCGCCGAGTCAGAAGCAGCGGCGCAGGCGTTGGCGCTCGGCCATTACGGCGGGGCAGTCGAGCTCAGGCGCGACGACGATGTGCTCGACACCTGGTTCTCCTCGGCGCTGTGGCCGTTCTCGACCCTGGGCTGGCCTGAGGAGACGGCCGAGCTCAAGCGCTACTATCCGACCGCGACGCTGGTCACCGGCTTCGACATCATCTTCTTCTGGGTCGCCCGGATGATGATGATGGGCCTCAACTTCATGGATGAGGTGCCGTTCCGCGACGTCTATCTCCACGCGATGGTTCGCGACGAGAAGGGCGCGAAGATGTCGAAGTCGAAAGGCAACGTCATCGACCCGCTCGTGCTGATCGACACCTATGGCGCGGATGCGCTGCGTTTCACCTTCGCGGCGATGGCTGCGCAGGGGCGCGACATCAAGCTCGCGACCTCGCGCGTCGAGGGCTACCGCAACTTCGCGACCAAGATCTGGAATGCGGCCCGCTTCGCCGAGATCAATGGCTGCCTGCGGGCGGAGGGCTTCGATCCGGCTGCGGTCAAGCTGCCGCTCAATCGCTGGATCCTGTCGGAGGCGGCGCGCACCGCCGAGGCCGTCGCTGCCGGCATCGAGAGCTTCAAGTTCAACGAGGCGGCGGATTCGGCCTATCGCTTCGTCTGGGGCCAGTTCTGCGACTGGTATCTCGAACTGTCGAAGCCGGTGCTGCAGGCCGAGGAACTGGACGCGGCCGGCACGGCAGCCCGGGCGGAGACGCAGGCGACGGTGGCGCATGTCATCGACCTGATCTGCCAGCTGCTGCACCCGTTCATGCCGTTCCTGACCGAGGAACTGTGGGCGCAGAAGGCCAATGCCGGCGCAGCCCGCACGGTTCCGGCCGGGGAGGCGGGCCTGGTCTGCCTGACGCGCTGGCCGGAGCTTTCGGCGCTCGTCGACGAGACGGCTGAGGCCGAGATCGGTTTCGTCGTCGATCTCATCTCCGACATCCGCTCGATCCGCTCGGAGACCAACGTGCCGGGCGGGACGCAGGTGCCGCTGGTGCTGGTCAAGGCGAGCGCTGCGACGAAGGCTGCGGTCGAGGCCTGGGCGCCGATGATTGAGCGGCTGGCGCGGCTCTCGGCGATCGAGTTCGCCGATGAGGCGCCTGGCCAGTCGGCCCAGATCATCGTGCGCGGCGAGGTCGCGGCGCTGCCGCTGGCCGGGATCATCGATCTCGACGCCGAGCGCGGCCGCCTCAACAAGGAGCTGGGCAAGCTCGACCAGGACATCGTCGCGGTCGAGCGCAAGCTCGGCAATCCCGACTTCATGGCGCGCGCGCCGGAGGAGATTGTCGAGGAGAACCGCGAGCGCAAGGCGGCGGCTGAAGCGCGCAAGCTGAAGATCAAGGAGGCGCTGGAGCGGCTCGCCTGAGCCGCTCTCGCAATCTCGTCACGAAACCGTCGCGCTATTGACGCTAGAGCGCGCGATTGACTCTAGCCCAAGAGATTAGTGGCCTGACCGCGCCAATTGAATTAATGCATGGGACGCAGGGCAGCCCTGCAACCGGCGCGAGAACCCAGGAACGGTTTCCCTCTTCATGCTCAAGCGTGCTTACGACTGGTGCGTTTCCTACGCGTCCCACCCTGCCGCGCCCTGGCTGCTCTTCGCGATCACCTTCGTCGAAAGCTCGGTGAGCCCGCTGCCGCCACTCCCGCTGCTGATTCCGATGTGCATTGCGCGGCCCGACCGCGCCTGGGTCTATGCCGGCGTCTGCTCGCTTGGCGCCGTCACCGGCGGCTATCTCGGCTACGCGATCGGCGCACTGCTCTATGAATCGGTCGGCGCCTGGCTGATCGGCATCTACGGTCTGCAGGAGAAGGCGGCGCACCTGATCCATACCTCGCAGGACTACTGGTTCTGGGTGCTGCTGACCAAGGGCCTGACCCCGATTCCGTTCAAGATCGTGACGATCATGTCCGGATTCCTGCATTTCGACATCTGGAAGTTCACGCTCGGCATGGTGATCTCGCGCGTCACCTTCTTCGCGATGATCGCGGTGGCGCTGCGCTACTATGGCGACGACATCCGCATCTTCATCGAGAAGCACCTGCCGATGACGGCATTGGCGCTGGCGGTGGTCGTGATCGGCGGCTTCTTCGTGCTGCCGATGGTGCTCTGAGCGGGCGAAAAGCCCTCAGAACTCCGCAAGCTGCTATCGACCGTCTGCTCGCCGCCTGACCTTCGGGCGGGGATGCCTTATGGTCATTCCGACAGGACAGCGGTGGAGGGTTCGATGCACCCATACCAACGGCCGGATGGTGAGGCATGAGCGCCCGTCGCCCGGATCTTGCCGAGCTCGATTTCGCCAATTTCGCTCGGCAGTTCGACCGTTGCCTGCGGCAGGACAAGGTCATCGCCTTCTCGCGCTGGCGCGACATCGTCGAAGCGGTGCCGCCCGGCCTGCAGGACTTCTTCTGGCGCGTCGTCGAGGCCCATCTCAGCCCGGCTGCCGAGACGCGGCTGCGCGGCCTGCGGGACTGGCGCGACTTCCATGGCGAGGTCCTCGACACCCGCTTCCGGCGCCCATCCGCCGAGCGTCCGCAGTTCCGCACGCCGAAGCAGGCCTTCGATTCCTATTCGGCGATCTTCTGGCGCTTCGGCTCCACCGATGCGCGCTTCGACCAGAGGTTCGGCCGCCTCGTGCTCCTGGCGTTGCGCAAGGAGAGCAGCACGATCGCCAATCGCGGCAAGGGCTCCTATGACGACCTCGTCGTGGTGATGCGCCGGACCGGGCGCTTTCGCGAGCTCACGAGCTTTCCGATCTGCACCGAGCCGGGCGCCCAGTACTCGCAGCGCGCCAGCGGCGGCGATGCGCGCTACAAGGGCGTCAAGTTCAGCAAGGCCGATGGCGTCGACATCAACAAGGACGGCATCAAGGATGCCGGCCGCCTCACCGAGGGCACCTACCAGTACTTCGAGAAGAAGGGTGGCTTCCTGGGAGACCGTGCCTTCCAGGTGAAGAGCACGCAGGTCGCCGAGCGCGATACCGACGGCGACGGCCGCTTCACCCAGGACGATCCGAGCCGGATCGACCCGTCGGGGGCGGGGACCAGCATGTACATCCACCGGGGCGGGGCGGACAATGTGCTGGAGCCGAACACCTGGTCGGCCGGCTGCCAGACCATCCCGAAGAACCGCTACCCGACTTTCCTCAAGGCGGTCGGAACGCCGGGCGCCTTCTACTATGTGCTGGTCAATGCGGCGTCGTGAAGCCCTTGCCGCTGGCCTTGCCGCTGCCCTGCTGCTCGCTGCCCCTGCGGTGCGGGCGCAGTCGGAGGGCGTTGCGCCGGTGCCTGGCGGGCAGGTCGCCTGCTCATTCGGCGCCTTCGTCAGCGAGACCGATCCCGCGGGGCTGAACGTTCGCGCCGGTCCGGGCACCAATCACAAGGTGGTTGGCACGCTGCCGCCCGTGAAGCTCAGCGGCGACGACCCGCCGGTGCGTGCCATGGTCGAGGTCGAGGTTTCGGCCGGCGCCAATGGCTGGTTCAGGATCGCCAAGGCGCGCGACAACGAGATGCTGACCGATGCCGCGCCACGGCCGATGTTCAAGGGCTCGGGCTGGGTCAGCGGGCGCAAGCTGACGGTGAAGTCGCAGGCCGCCGCCGGCCGGCTGCGCCCGGACGCCAAGGCGCCGGCCGTGCTGACCGGTCAGGACGGGGCGAGCTTCGACGGCGACGCCTTCGTCCTGAACGGCCGCCTTCTCGGTTGCAGCGGCAAATGGGTGCAGGTCGAATATGGTCCGTTCCCGGCCGACGGCGAGGCTGTGTCCGGGCTCACGATCGCTCCGGCAGCGAAGGCGGGGGCCGAAGCCGGCCGCTTCCGCGCCTGGGTCGATCGCATCTGCGCGACGCAGGAGACGAGCTGCGACGGCGGCTGAGCGATCAGGCCTTCCGGAACACCACGCTGAGATTGTTCGCCGGCATCGCCGTGACCTGCGGCTCACCGAAGCCGGCGGCTCTCGCAAGCTCGGTTACGGCTTCCAGCTCGCGCAGGCCCCATTTCGGATTGCGCCGGCGCAGGCTGTCGTCGAAGACGGCGTTGCTCGCCGCCAGTGGTACGTCGCTCTGGCGATAGGGACCGTAGAGATAGAGCGGCCCGCCTGCCGGCAGGAGCTGGCCCGCCTGCCGGAGCAGTCCCTCGGTCGCCGCCCAGGGCGAGATGTGGACCATGTTGATGCACAGGATCGCATCCGCCTCGGTGATTGGCCAGCGCGGTGCCATCGCATCGAGCCGGATGGCGGGACGCAGGTTCGGCAGGGCGCTCTCATGTGCCCAGGCATCGATGCTGGCGAGTGCTGCCGGATCGGGGTCGCTTGGCTGGAATCCTAGCTTCGGGAAGGCGGCGGCGAAGTGAATGGCATGCTCGCCGGAGCCGCTGGCGATCTCCAGCACGAGCCCTCGATTCGGGAGCACTTCGCGGAGCACGGCAAGGATCGGCTCGCGGTTGCGTTGTGTCGCCGGGGCAAGCTGGCGGGGATCATGGTGATCGAGATCGTCCTGGGGCATCGTCTTCTCCCATCGCGTTCGGCCGTCAATGCGTTATAAGCGGCAAAGAAGCAGGCCGATAGCGAGCGCGGTCCTGTAGCCCCCGAGCTGGTTTTGTTAACGGAGATCCTTGTCGTCGTCGTCCTCACCGTCATCAACGGTGTGCTTGCCATGTCGGAACTCGCGGTCGTCTCATCCCGGCCGGCACGGCTGAAAGTCCTCAGCGATCAAGGCAGCAAAGGCGCCGCGAAGGCGATCAAGCTCGCCGAGAATCCGGGCCGCTTCCTGTCCAGCGTACAGATCGGCATCACGCTGGTCGGCGTGCTCTCCGGCGCCTTTTCGGGCGCGACGCTCGGCGCACGCCTGTCGGAATGGCTCGGTACGCACGGGCTGTCGAATGCCGCCGCCGATGCGCTTGGCGTCGGCACCGTCGTCGTCCTCATCACCTATCTTTCGCTAATCCTCGGCGAACTGGTGCCCAAGCAGATCGCACTGCGCGATGCCGAGCGCGTGGCGGCGCGTGTCGCCCCTGCGATGGCGGTGCTGGCCAAGGTCGCTTCGCCTTTGGTCTGGCTGCTCGACGCCTCGGGCAAGCTGGTGCTGGCGCTGCTCGGCCAGAAGGGCGAGGCAGAGGAAACGGTCACCGAGGAGGAGGTCCGCACCATCATCGCCGAGGCCGAGAATGCCGGCGTGCTGGAGCGCGACGAGCGCGAGATGATCTCGGGCGTGATGCGTCTCGCCGACCGCTCGGCCCGAGCATTGATGACGCCGCGTCGCGAGGTCGAGGTGATCGATCTCAGCGATTCGCTCGATGAGATCCGCGCTCAGGTTCGCGCGACACGGCGCAATCGCTTGCCCGTGCAGGACGGCGAGGCCGATTCGATCGTTGGCATCATCGAGATGAAGGACCTGTTCGAGGCGCTCGCCGACGACAAGGTCGAACTGCGCAGCCTGGTGCGCGAGGCGCCGGTCGTGCTCGACACCACCGGAGCGCTCGACGTGCTGCGCGCGATCCGCGCCACCCATGTCCACATGGCGCTGGTCTTCGACGAATACGGCCATTTCGAGGGGATCATTACCTCGAGCGACGTGCTGGAGGCGATCACCGGTGCCTTCCAGGACGAGGATGAGGAAGAGCCCGCGATCGTCACGCGCGATGATGGCTCCTTCCTGGTCGCCGGCTGGATGCAGGTCGACGAATTCTCGCACGAGCTCGGCATCCATGTGCCGCGCGATGCCGACTACCAGACCGTCGCCGGCTTCGTGCTGGCCGAGATGAATCGGTTGCCCAATGTCGGCGAGAGTTTCGAGAAGGGCCATTGGCGCTTCGAGGTCGTCGATCTCGACGGCAGGCGGATCGACAAGCTCTTGGTCAGCCGGGTGGATTGATCCGACAGCCGCCATTGTTTCCCGTCATGGTCGGGCTTGTCCCGACCATCCACGTCTTCCTGCCAGCAATGCGGTGTTCAAGACGTGGGTGCTCGGCACAAGGCCGAGCATGACGGAGGTGGCGATTGACGCCGCTTAGCCCAGCTGGTGTAAGATTGCGGCAGGGGCCAATCGCGACCGCCCCGTGAGGCGTCAGCCCAAGGATCGCGTCCACTCTCCTTCGTGCAAGGATGGACGCTCATGTCTTCCAATATCCAGATCACGCCTGCGCAATTGGCCCGGCTCGTCGGCCTGCCCGACGCGCCTGTGCTGATCGATGTCCGTATCGACGAGGACGTTGCCGCCGATCCGCGCCTGCTGCCGGCGAGCGAGCGGCGCAGCCATCGCGACGTCGCCGACTGGGCGAACGCCTATGCCGGCCGCAAGGTCGTCGTCATCTGCCAGCGCGGCCAGAAGCTCAGCGAGGGCGTCGCCGCCTGGCTGCGCCACGAGGACGTCGAGGCGGAGAACCTCGCAGGGGGATTCGAGGCCTGGCGCGAGGCGGGTGGACTGCTGGTCGAGACCGGCAAGCTGCCGAAGCGCGACGCCAAAGGGCGCACGCTCTGGGTGACGCGGGCGCGGCCCAAGGTCGACCGCATCGCCTGTCCCTGGCTGATCCGCCGCTTCGTCGATCCTCGCGCCGTCTTCCTGTTCGTCTCGGCCTCGGAGGTGGCTGATGTTGCCGATCGCTTCGGGGCGACGCCGTTCGACATCGACGGCGTGTTCTGGAGCCATCGCGGCGAGCGCTGCAGCTTCGACGCCATGATCGAGGAGTTCGGCCTGGCCTCGCCGGCGCTGGACCAGCTCGCCATGATCGTGCGGGCGGCCGACACGGCTCGGCTCGACCTCGTGCCGCAGGCGGCCGGCTTCCTCGCTGCCTCGCTCGGCCTGTCACGGATGTATCGCGACGATCTGGCACAGCTCGAAGCCGGCATGCTGCTCTACGACGCTTTCTATCGCTGGTGCCGGGATGCGAGCGAAGAAACCCATAACTGGCCGTCTGTGCTGGTGAAGAATTGAGGACCGGGCGATGACGGCCGCGACGAATGAAGGGGCGGCGACAGCTGCCCCCGCCACGCCGACGCTCGCTGAGGCGACGCGGGTCTGGCTCAAGATCGGCCTGCTCTCCTTCGGCGGGCCGGCCGGGCAGATCGCGCTGATGCACAAGGAATTGGTCGACGAGCGCCGCTGGATCGGCGAGCGCCGTTTCCTGCACGCGCTCAATTACTGCATGCTGCTGCCGGGCCCCGAGGCGCAACAGCTCGCCACCTATATCGGCTGGCTGATGCACCGCACGATCGGCGGGCTGATCGCTGGCCTGCTCTTCATCCTGCCCGGTGCGCTGGTGATGTGGGGCCTCTCGCTGCTCTACGTGCTCTACCGCCAGGTGCCGCTGGTCGATGCGATCTTCTTCGGTGTCAAGGCGGCGGTGCTCGCCATCGTCGTCGAGGCGGGCCTCAGGATCAGCCGGCGGGCGCTGAAGAACCGGGCGATGGTCGCGATCGCGATCGCCGCCTTCCTCACGCTCTTCCTGGTGAAGGCGCCGTTCCCGCTGGTGATCTTCTGTGCCGGGCTCGCCGGCTGGCTCGGCAATCGCTGGGCGCCGGCGCTGTTCGGTGGCGGCGGCCATGCCGGCAAGGACGGTGCGCCGGAGTTCAAGGGCGTGGTCGACCTGATGTTCGAGCGTGGCGAGCTAGCCCATGCCGAGCCCTCGGCGGGGAGGGCGCTCAAGGTTCTGGCGGTCTGGCTGCCGCTCTGGCTCGGGCCGGTCGTGCTGCTTTGGGCGCTGCTCGGCGGTGGCAACGTCTTCACCCAGATCGGCGCCTTCTTCAGCGCCATGGCAGTCGTCACCTTCGGCGGCGCCTATGCCGTTCTCGCCTATGTCGCCCAGGCGGCGGTCGAGACCTATGGCTGGCTCGTCGCCGGCGAGATGGTCGACGGGCTCGGTCTCGCCGAGACGACGCCGGGGCCGCTGATCCTGGTGCTGCAGTTCACCGGCTTCCTCGCCGCCTGGCGCGGTCATGGCGGGCTCGACCCGCTCGTCGCCGGTAGCCTCGGTGGCCTGCTGACGGTCTGGGTCACCTTCGCGCCCTGCTTCCTCTGGATCTTCCTCGGCGCGCCCTACATCGAAGCCTTGCGCGGCAACAAGGCGCTCTCGGCGGCGCTGACCGCGATCACAGCCGCGGTCGTCGGCGTGATCGCGAATCTGGCGCTCTGGTTCGGCCTGCACGTCTTGTTCAAGACAGTGCAGCCCGTCGTCTTCGGACCGCTGGCGCCCGACCTGCCGGTGCTGGCCTCGCTCGACTGGCGGGCTGCGTTGCTGGCAGCGTTGGCGATGATCGCGCTGCTGCGCTTCAAGCTCGGCATGGTCCCGGTGCTGGCCGCCTGCGCGGCGGCGGGGGTCGTACTGGTGCGGCTGGCGGCGTAGTGGAGATTGTTGCGTCAATTGGAATTCTGAACTGCCGACCGCAGTAATTGCGAGTCGGGAGTGAAATGGTCATCTCGTGGAGCGGAGGCACCAGAGATGACCCACCGTTTCCTCGAGATCGCGACGACCCCGGCCGTGAAGGCGGCGCAGGAGGCGCAAGGCAGCCGGCGCTCCTATGCCCGGCAGGAGGAGGGCGAGCCACACAACCACCTCCTCGGCGAGGCCGAGGCCGGCTTCATCGCCACGCGCGATTCCTTCTACCTCGCGAGCGTGTCGGAGACGGGCTGGCCCTATCTGCAGCATCGCGGCGGGCCGGCCGGCTTCCTGCGCGTGCTCGACGAGACGACGCTGGGCTTTGCCGACCTGCGCGGCAACCGGCAATACTTAAGCCTCGGCAATCTCACGGCCGATGACCGGCTTTGCCTGTTCCTGATGGATTACGGCCGTAAGGCGCGGCTCAAGATCTTCGGCCGTGCGCAGTTCCATGATCTCGCCGCGGAGCCTGAGCTGGCGCGGCGCCTGATCGTGCCGGGCTATCGCGCCGTGCCGGAGCGCGGCGTCACCATCAAGGTCGAGGCCTTCGACTGGAATTGCCCGCAGCACATCACGCCGCGCTTCAGCGAGGCCGAGCTTGCGCCGGCGCTCGCACCGGTGCGGCAGCGGCTGGAGGAGCTGGAGGTGGAGAATGCCCGGCTGCGAGCCGAGCTGGCCGCGCGGGCTCCGGCTTAACGCCGCTCGCCCGGCTCGATCACCCGGTATTCGGCGTCGACGATCTCGCCGCGGGCGGCATCCTGCGGCCTGCGCTCGAACGGGTTCTGCGGATCGATGCCGGCGGCGCGCATGCGGCGGCGCATCTGCCAGGCGGCGAAGGCGCCGCCGGCGATGACCAGCGGCACGAGGATCAGTGCCAGGCTGGCCGCGACCAGGAAAATCAGCACGCCGACGACAAAGGCACCGGCCATGACCAGCCAGCTCGCCCAGCGGGGCAAGCGGACCAGGCGGGCGCTGGCGGCGTTGTTGAGGTCGATACGGATCATTGGCTCGTTTCGTTTCGTGTCACCCGCGCACAATCTAGGAAGCGAATGCGGCGTTGACGAGATCAGGCGAGCCCAGGCGATGACGATTTCGTCAGGACGGCGCGCGCCAGTCATAGATCCAGGCATGGCGCTTGCGCATGCCGTCCGGGCCCATGCGGCGCATGGCGAAATCGCGGGCGAAGCTCCAGGGCCGGCCGAGGTGATAAGCCTCGCCGTTCTTGCGGCTGGCCTGCTGGACGCGGGCGGCACGCTCGCCACGCGCCTTGGCATAGGCGGTAAGCGTCGCCGGCACGGAAGCCGATCCTTCGCTCGCCAATCGCGTCGCGAGCTCATGCGCGAGAACAGCGGCGTCTTCGATGGCGAGGGCGGCGCCCTGGGCAAGGAAAGGCAGGATCGGATGGGCGGCGTCGCCGAGCAGGGCAATACGGCCCTTCGCCATCCGGGCAGGCGCACGGTCGTAGAGCGACCAGATCCGCCAGTTCGGCGCGCGCTCGATCAGTTCGCGCAGGCCGGGGCCGGCATTGCCGGCGATCTCGGTCAGCTGCGAGGCCTCGCCTTCGCGCGACCAGCCGGGGCGTGCCTCGTGGGCGGCGCGGATCAGGACGAGGTTGATCTCCTTGCCGCCGGAGACGGGATAATGCACCGCATGACGGCCGCTGCCGAGATGCAGCGCCACCGCCGGACGGCGCAGCGCTTCGGGTAGTCCATCCGCCGGGATCAGCGAGCGCCAGGCCTCCCAGCCGGTGAAGCCGGGCTCGACCGCATCGCCGATGAGGGCACGTGCTCGCGACCAGAGCCCGTCGGCGCCGATCAGGGCCATGGCTTCGACCATCTCCGTACCGCCGCTCTCGCTGCCGAGCGTGACTGTGACCCCGGCTTCGGTCTCATGCGCATCGACGAGGCCACGGCCGATGATCCAGCGGATGTTCGGCAAGGTCCTGGCCGAATCGAGCAACAACTGGTGCAGGTCGGCCCGTTTCAGCGAGCGCGAGGGCGTGGCGCCCTCGACCGGCGGCGCGAAGGGCATGGCGAGCATCGGCTTGCCGCCGCCCCAATGGCCGATCGCCAGCGCTTCGGGCCGGATCGCGGTGCGGCGCAGAGCGAGGCCGAGATCGAGCGATTCGAGCACGCGCCCGGCATTGGGCGAGACCTGGATGCCGGCGCCGGCCTCGTCGAAGCGCGTGCGCTTCTCGGCGATGGCGACGGGGATGCCGCGGCGGGCGAGCGCGATCGCGGCGGTCAAGCCGCCGATGCCGGCGCCCGCGATGAGGATCGGGAGAGTGGCCACGATGTCATGTCCCGCCGCGCGCCGCGCGCATTTCGTTCAGCCGATATCGGCTGAACGAAAGAATTCGCGCAGACTCAATAAGTTGAGCATGTTCTCATCGCAAAAGTGGTTCCCACTTTTGCGGAACATGCTCGGCGGGATGTCCTCACGCCGCTTTAGCGGCGGTGTCGTGGTATTCGCACTCGGCCGGCTTGCAATGGCCGTGGCCGACCGACGGCTCGTATTTGAACAGCGTCGAGCAATAGGGGCAGACGATCTCGTCGTCCGAGCCCATGTCGAGGAAGACATGCGGGTGGTCGAAGGGCGGCTTGGCGCCGATGCACATGAACTCGCGCGCGCCGACATGGATCACGGCGACGCCGGGATCGTTGTGGAAATGCGGGGTGCCGTGATCGGCCATGGCTCTCGTCCTTGCGATTTGGGCGGCACCATAACCGTTCGCCGCAGGCTGCGCCAGCGCGCGTGGGACAGATCGACATCGCTGCTGCCGTGACCTGTCGCCGCTGCTTATGGCGAGGTCACTGAGAGCGGCGGGCGCAGACCATGCCGATCTCGCGAGCCTGCTCGGTTTCTGCCGGGCTCAACGCGTCGGCGGTCACCTTCACCCAGAGATTAGCCTGCTTGAGCCCGTCCATCGAGCAGGAGCAGACGCGCTCGCAGAGCTCCTTCGGCGAGCCGTTGCCGGTGCAAGAGCGCTGGCAGGCTGTCATGAACGGCGCGGCCTCGGCGTCCGGCAGCTTCGAGCCGGCCATTTGGCCAGTCACCTGCATGAACAGGAACAGCGCGCCGATGAAGAGCGGCTGGTGGACGAGATAGACGAACAGGCTGTTGCGGCCACCGAGGACGATGACCTTGGCCGGAGCGGAGGTCGCCCGCCAGCTTGCCCAGAAGCTGCCCTGGGCTTTCGGAAGAGCGATCCGTGCCAGCGCCATGCCGGCAAGCACGCAGCCGAACCAGGGGAAGACCGGCACGAAATCGGCAGTGAGTGGCCAGGGGCCGAAGCCGAGGAAGGCGAGCCAGTCCTGCGTGAAGACGCTTTGGCCGAGGATGAAGGGCAGGGCGAAAACGACGACCGCCGTGATGGCGATGACCAGCGTAGGCAGGAACAGGAAGGGCAGGGCCAGCACGCTCGCCAGCGCGATGTGGTGCAGGATGCCGAAGAAGATGAAGACGTCCGGCAGCGCGAACCAGGTGGCGCTGGTGACGAGAACCGCGGCACAGGCGATCAGGGCGACACGGCGCAGGTAATTGCCGCGGTCGAAGCCCCTTTGCGTCGCCAGCACCAGGCTGAAGCCGACGATCGCCAGGAAGGAGCCGGCGATCAGCCTGGCGAAGGCGCGCCAGGCCGGATCGGTGACGACATCGACCCGGATCAGCCGGAAATAGGAGAGATCATAGGCGAAGTGGTAGACGAACATGGCGAGCAGCGCGATGCCGCGGGCCAGATCGACCAGTTCGATACGGCCGCCGGCCGGAGATTGGGCTTGCTCGCTCATGGCTCCGTCTTAAGCGGCGCGATGCGGCTGGGGAAGGGGTGGCCCGCACCCGCGAACCGCCGAGCATGCTACCCAAAGCCGCGCTGCCGTGGCAGACCTGCCATGAGACCAGAGCAGCCGGCGGCAGGGCCATGCAGACATTCGACTCCGACGGCGTGTCCATCGCCTATCTCGACCTCGCCCCGACCGGCGAAGGCAGCGGCGACCCGATCGTGCTGATCCATGGCTTCGGCTCGAGCCATGCGGTGAACTGGGTCAACACGCAGTGGACGAAGACGCTGACCCATGACGGCCGGCGCGTCGTGCTGTTCGACAATCGCGGCCATGGCCGCAGCCAGAAGCTTTACGATCCCGAGGCCTATCACTCGGCCATCATGGCCGAGGATGCCCGCCGGCTGATGGACCATCTCTCGATCGAGCGTGCCGACATCATGGGCTATTCGATGGGGGCGCGGATTTCCTCGCATCTGACGCTCGCCCATCCGGAGCGTGTGCGCTCGCTGCTGCTCGGGGGCTTGGGCATCCACCTGGTCGAGGGCGTCGGGCTGCCGCTCGGCATCGCCGATGCGATGGAGGCGCCTTCGCTCGCCGATCTGACCGACCCGATGCAGCGCATGTTCCGCGCCTTCGCGGAGAACACCGGCAGCGACCTTCGAGCCCTCGCGGCCTGCATACGCGGCACGCGCCAGACGCTGAGCAAGGAGGAGGTCGGCAAGATCGCCGTGCCGACTTTGGTCAGCGTCGGCACGAAGGACGATGTCTCCGGCTCCGGCCCGGAGCTGGCGGCGCTGATCCCCGGCGCGGAAAGCTTTGCCATCGAGGGGCGCGATCACAATCTTGCGGTCGGAGATCGCACGCACAAGCAGGCAGTCGTCGAGTTCCTGGCGCGGCGGCCGTAGAATAACGTTCTACCTAGGTAGAATATTATTCTCCGACAACGACTTGCGACACTTGCCTCGCAAATCGATTCTTGTTCTTCGCGGCTTGATTCAGCTAGAAGGCGGCACCACGTGCTCTGGCGCGACCTTCTGGCGCCAGATTCAATTACGAGCGAACCGCAGCGGAGAACGCCATGCCATCCGGGCGCCCGAATATCGAGATCCGCGATCCCGCGACCGGTCTCGACCGCGTCGATCCCGTCTGGTCGCGCCTGCGCAACGAGGCGGAGCTGGCCATCGCCAGCGAGCCGGCGATGGCCAGCTTCGTCCTGGCGACGATCGCGAACCAGCCGAGCTTCGAAGCTGCAGTCGGCCATCGCATCGCGGCGCGTCTCGGCCATGGCGCCGTGCCGGCCGAGTTGATCGCCCAGGCCTTCGACGAGGCGATCGAGGCCGATCCCGAGATCGGGCAGGGCATCCGCGCCGACGTTCTCGCCGTGCTCGACCGCGACCCCGCCTGCTACCGGCTGATCGAGCCGGTGCTCTATTTCAAGGGCTTCCACGCGCTGCAGACGCATCGCCTGGCCAATTGGCTGTGGCGGCAGGACCGGCGCGACTTCGCGCTCTATCTGCAGAGCCGCTCCTCCGAGGTGTTCCAGACCGACATCAACCCGGCCGCGAAGATCGGCAAGGGCGTCTTCCTCGACCATGCCACGGGCCTCGTCGTCGGCGAGACCACGGTGATCGAGGACAATGTCTCGATGCTGCAGGACGTGACCTTGGGCGGCACCGGCAAGCAGGGCGGCGACCGTCATCCCAAGATCCGCAAGGGCGTGCTGATCGGCGCCGGCGCCAAGATCCTCGGGAACATTGAAGTCGGGCAATGCGCTCGCGTCGCGGCCGGCTCGGTCGTGCTCGCGGCGGTGCCGCGCAACACCACTGTCGCCGGCGTGCCGGCCAAGGTGGTCGGCGAGGCTGGCTGCGCGGAGCCCTCGCGCTCGATGGACCAGATCCTCGCAGGCGATTGCGGCGGGGGTATCTGAGGCCGCCCCTAAACTCTACTCCAGCGGCCGTCTGACGGCGTTTTCTGCGCTTCCGGTGCTCACGGACCAATGTCCGCTGCGCTCCGGTTCTCGAAAACACCGCCAGTCGACTCGCTGGAGCGAGTTTCGAGACGACCTCCGGGCCGTCTTCAGAACGATGCCAGGTGCAGGGTCGCTCAGCCCTGCACGAGCTTCTTCTTGTGATCGTCGAGATGGCCGAGATCGCGCTCGGGGTCGAGCCGGTCGCGCACGCGCCGCTTGAGCTGCTTCACATCAGGGAAGCCGCCATCGACGGTGCGATCCCAGATCAGGTCGCCATCGTAATGGATCTGGAAGATGCCGCCGGTGCGCGGGATCAGCACGACCTCGCCGAGATCCTGGCCGAAGGTCTGTAGCAGCTCCTGCGCCATCCAGGCGGAGCGGAGCAGCCAGTTGCACATGCTGCAATAGGTGATGGCGATGCGCGGGCCGGGCTTGGGTTCGGTCATGGGCGTGCTCCGGAATTGCTGCCGGCCGCGAGGCTGGCGGGTTCGAGGGTGGTTCTGCCGCTATGGCGCTACGACGGCAAGCGCCTCCTGAGAATGGCGCTCCGGCGCGATACTTTGCCTTTGGCTTGCATCCCGTCCCAAAACGCCCTAATGCGACCGCGTTTTCCGGCCCTGCGCGGGCGTCGTCAGGAACCAAGGTGTCATGGCCAAAGAGAAGTTTGCTCGGACGAAGCCGCACTGCAACATTGGAACGATTGGTCACGTTGACCATGGCAAGACGTCGCTGACGGCAGCGATCACGAAGGTTCTTGCTGAGTCTGGCGGCGCGTCGTTCACGGCGTATGACCAGATCGACAAGGCGCCTGAGGAGAAGGCCCGCGGCATCACGATCTCGACGGCTCACGTCGAGTACGAGACGCCGGCCCGTCACTATGCGCACGTCGACTGCCCCGGGCACGCCGACTATGTGAAGAACATGATCACGGGCGCGGCGCAGATGGACGGCGCGATCCTGGTCGTGTCGGCCGCGGACGGCCCGATGCCGCAGACCCGCGAGCACATCCTGCTGGCGCGCCAGGTCGGCGTTCCCGCGCTGGTGGTGTTCATGAACAAGGTCGATCTGGTCGACGACGCCGAGCTGCTCGAGCTGGTCGAGATGGAGATCCGCGAGCTTCTGTCGAAGTACGACTTCCCGGGCGACGACATCCCGATCACCAAGGGCTCGGCCAAGGCCGCGCTTGACGGCGTGACCCCGGACATCGGTCATGACGCGGTGATCGCGCTGATGAAGACGGTCGACGACTACATCCCGCAGCCTGAGCGCCCGATCGACCAGCCGTTCCTGATGCCGGTCGAGGACGTGTTCTCGATCTCGGGCCGCGGCACGGTGGTGACCGGCCGCGTCGAGCGCGGCATCGTCAAGGTCGGCGAGGAAATCGAGATCGTCGGCCTGAAGGACACGGTGAAGACGACGGTGACCGGCGTCGAGATGTTCCGCAAGCTGCTGGACCAGGGCCAGGCTGGCGACAACATCGGCGCGCTGCTGCGCGGCACCAAGCGCGAGGACGTCGAGCGCGGCCAGATCCTGTGCAAGCCGGGTTCGGTGAAGCCGCACACGAAGTTCAAGGCCGAGGCCTACATCCTGACCAAGGAGGAGGGCGGCCGCCACACCCCGTTCTTCACCAACTACCGCCCGCAGTTCTACTTCCGCACGACGGACGTGACCGGCGTGGTGCACCTGCCCGAGGGCACCGAGATGGTGATGCCTGGTGACAACATCACCATGGAAGTGCACCTGATCGTGCCGATCGCGATGGAAGAGAAGCTCCGCTTCGCCATCCGCGAAGGCGGCCGCACCGTCGGCGCAGGCGTCGTCGCTTCGATCATCGCGTAACGGCTGATCTGAGGGCGGAAGCCCTTCGGGGCTTTCGTCTTTTCACGTCACGGAGATAACACGACCATGAACGGTCAGAATATCCGGATCCGCCTCAAGGCGTTCGACCATCGCATCCTCGATGCGTCGACGCGCGAGATCGTCTCG